>Ga0209480_10000050_pt1 | contig 135574 bp, 135 predicted proteins | sample JI61114C2DNA_FD_187501 | JGI IMG/M metagenome (GOLD analysis project Ga0209480, IMG submission 187501) | Wastewater effluent complex algal communities from Wisconsin, to seasonally profile nutrient transformation and Carbon sequestration -... | ecosystem: Engineered > WWTP > Effluent > Algae...
AGCAGCTCCAGCGGCGGCAGCAGCTCCAGCGGCGGCAGCAGCTCCAGCGGCGGCAGCAGCTCCAGCGGCGGCAGCAGCTCCAGCGGCGGCAGCAGCTCCAGCGGCGGCAGCAGCTCCAGCGGCGGCACAGCAAGCTAGTTCCGGTATCGCCGTTGATGGTGAAAAGGTTTACCGTAGCATTTGTTTCTCTTGCCATGATGTAGGCATTGCGAACTCACCTAAATTAGGCGACAAAACTGCCTGGAGTCCACGTATCGCTGCAGGTCAAGAAACCCTGTATACGCATGCAATTGCTGGCTTCAACGCCATGCCCGCTAAAGGTGGCAATCCAGCTCTCTCGGATAACGAAGTGAAAGCAGCTGTCGATTGGATGGCCGCACAAGCTCAGTAATTAGTAATTATTGGTTTGTTCAAATTTGAAGGCACTGATAACCAGTGCCTTTTGCATTTCTGCCTTATAAATACTAACAAGCAATAAGTTCTGCTTAGCTCTAAATTAAGGCTACTGCTATCCTGCCTGCTTTTAGCTAAAACATCAGCTCATGGATATTCTGAACAGCCTAAGCCTAGGCAACATTGACTTTCAGTTATTTTTTATTCTATTTGTAGTAGCCATTGTCGCTGGGTGCATTGATGCTATTGCTGGTGGCGGTGGTCTATTAACTATTCCCGCACTGCTTTGGGCAGGCTTACCACCTATTCAAGCTTTAGCAACCAATAAACTACAGTCTAGTTTTGGTTCCTTTACCGCCACTTGGAATTACACTCGTGAAGGCTTAATCAAGCCTTCAGAGCATCAGATAGCCATTGCCTTGACCTTTATTGGAGCTGCAGCAGGTGCCTGGATCGTCCAGCAAATTGACTCATCCTTCCTTGCACAAGCCATTCCAATCCTACTGATTATTTTTGCAGTCTATTTTATGTTTTCACCTAAGCTAGGTGATCAAGAGCGGACACAACGGATTAGCAAAAATGCTTTTGCAGCTACCGCGGGCTTTGGCATTGGTTTTTATGATGGTTTTTTTGGCCCAGGAACTGGAACTTTCTTCGTCATTGCTTTTGTTACTCTCTTAGGCTATAGCTTACCTAATGCGACTGCAGGTACTAAACTTCTTAATTTTACAAGTAATTTTTCCTCCTTGATACTCTTCGCATTTTCTGGACACATCATTTGGCTATTAGGCTTCACGATGGGGGTTGGCCAAATTATTGGCAGCTTTATCGGTTCCAAGCTCGCAATTCAGCATGGCAGCCGCTTAATTCGTCCTTTGTTAGTTGTCGTTTCGTTACTCGTGTCATTACGCTTGTTACTTCAAACCTAACGCCAGATTAACAAAAATAACTAAGTTGAACTTTTTTTCGACAAATCCCTACCTAACATTAGATTGAGCAAATAAACATCAATTCAAATAAAACAACATCAATTTCTGCGTGTTGGGATGACAAATTGTAGAGGAACTATTATGAAAAGCTGTTCAAGCAGCCGAAATGTACCCTGGCTTTGCTTAATAATGTTATTGGCACTATCAGGGCATTTATCAGCCGCAATGGTCAGAGGAGTGACTGGGCAACTTAAACTTTTAGCCACTATCAATGGCGAACCTGCGTTTCGCGAAGTGGTTTGGCATTTAAAGCAGGTTAATAAAGACACTAAAAACACTGAAGTAACGATTACTCGTCATTCAGCTGTGGTTGATTTAGAGGCTGGCAGATATCTAGTGCATGCTACCGCTGGCACAAAAACTGAGACACAGATCATTACGATTGAAGAAGGTGGTAAACACGATCTGATTTTAAATTTACGCTAAGGCTAAAGTACATGGCTCGATCTAGAATAAGACTAGATCGAGCCATCCGAATCATTAACTAGTTAGCATTTAGTGCCTAAAATGGCGCATTCCCGTGAATACCATCGCAAGCCCATGTTCATTCGCCGCATCAATTACTTCCTGATCACGCATCGAACCACCCGGTTGAATCACCGCTTGAATCCCAACGGCAGCCGCATTATCAATCCCGTCACGGAAGGGGAAGAAGGCATCCGAAGCCATCACCGCACCTGTCACCACTAAACCTGCCTGTTCCGCTTTAATCGCAGCAATCCGCGCTGAATTGACGCGGCTCATCTGCCCTGCTCCTACGCCAATCGTCATGCTATCTTTGGCGTAAACAATCGCATTCGATTTCACAAACTTCGCGACGCGCCATGCAAATTGCAGATCATTCAATTCAGCTTCTGTGGGTTGACGCTGCGTCACAACCGTTAGACTCTCTAATAAAGCAGCATCAGCTGTTTGTACTAATAAGCCACCATGCACACGTTTGAAATCCAGAGTCTGCTGAGTGCTGGCTTGCCATTGCTCGACCGTGAGTAAACGTACATTTTTCTTGGCAGCGACTACTGCTACAGCTTGTGGTGCAATGCCCGGCGCAATAATCACCTCAACAAACTGGCGATCAACAATGATTTGCGCAGTTTCTGCATCTAAGTGACGGTTGAAGGCGATAATGCCACCGAAAGCAGATTCAGGATCCGTACTATAAGCGCGATTATAAGCCGCTAATAAATTCGCACCGACGGCAACACCACAAGGATTCGCATGCTTGACGATCACACAGGCGGGCGCATCAAACTGCTTCACACATTCCAAAGCAGCATCGGTATCAGCAATATTATTGTACGACAGCTCTTTGCCTTGGATTTGCACTGCACTGGCAATGCTGCCGACGGGCGGATTGTTTTCTGCATAGAAAGCTGCTTGCTGATGCGCATTTTCGCCATAGCGTAAATCCTGCAGCTTATTCATTTGCAGATTGAAGGTGCGTGGAAATTGCAGCGGTGCTGCGTGCGAACCACCCGCCACTCGCGAGCCGAAATAATTCGCAATCATCCCGTCATAACGCGAAGTATGCTCAAACGCTTTAATCGCTAAATCTAAGCGAGTAGCCAAACTAATCCGCCCAGCATCTTGCTGCATTTCAGCTTGAATGCGTGCGTAATCGGCTGGGTTAACCACAATCGTCACATGCGCATGATTTTTTGCACTGGCACGTACCATTGCGGGGCCACCAATATCAATATTCTCGACGGCATCCTCTAAACTGCAATCTGCTTGGGCGACAGTCGCTTCAAACGGGTAGAGATTCACCACGATTAGGTCAATCCGATCTATGTCATGCGCTTCCATCACTGCATCATCAGTACCGCGTCGCCCTAAAATTCCGCCATGAATTTTCGGATGCAGCGTTTTCACTCGCCCATCCATCATTTCTGGAAAGCCGGTATGCGCAGACACTTCAATTACAGGAATCTGCTGATCTGCTAATAATTTTGCAGTCCCGCCGGTAGAAAGCAGCTCAACACCGTGCTCATGCAGAAATTGAGCAAACTCCACAATGCCAGCCTTATCAGAAACACTCAGCAAAGCACGGGTCACGGGTAAATTCGAATGATTAGCAGAACTCGTCATGGGGTTGAAATCCGGGGTCAAAGAAAAGCGCCTATTGTAGCGACTTGCTGGATGCTGGCAAATGGTGAACAGGGCATTTGCTTGATCTTGCCGACACATCCGACGTCTGCCTAGCTAGAGAGATGCCGGATTGAATCCCGCAAGCATCCATCCTCTGCCCACTAGGCTCAAGCTCGCTTCAATTGCATAGTAGCTCCTGTCGAAACCAACAAATTACAGTTCACAAACTTAAATTTTTACAGGAGATCTGAACATGAAAAAACAAATTTTAATCGGTTTAGTCGTGACTACCGCTTTATTTGCACAAACCGCTTTTGCAGAACCTACTTGCACCAAAGAAGCTAAAGATAAATGGATGACTGAATTAGACGCGCAAAAGAAAATTGTCGGCGACATGGGTTATGTCATTTATAAATTCAAAGAAAGTGACGGCGCTTGCTATGAAATCTACGGCATGGGCGCTAAAGAAGGTGGTGCTGCAGGCGAAATGGAAAAAGTAGAAATCTACTTCAACCCCTTAGATTTAAGCATTGTTGAAAAGAAAAAAGGTTAATTAACAACTATTACTCCCTGATCGTTGTCCCATTTCCCCTCTCTTCCCTCAGGAGGGGACTTTCTTTTTTGGTCATGCTAATTATTGAGGTTTCTTACCATGCTCAGCTTGATAATGAGCCGCATACCAATCGGGTTTAGTGAAATCCGTCTCATAAATAAACTCGGCCACTGCTTGTAAATCAGTATCACTCAACTGCGTTTGCGCAGGCATTAAACCAAATTTTTTCACCGCGCCCGGCATTAATACATCATTCGGATTAGGCGCTTTTACCCATTCCACCACGCGCTTAACAAAAGCAGCTCGCTCGGGATACGCCTTAATCACATGATCCTTCACCCCGAATAAAGGTGGCGCAATCCCCTCTTCCTTCGCCACTAAAGCATGGCAACTCATACAAGCCGATTGATAAACTTTCGCGCCCGGATGCTGAGATTTAGCTAAATCAGTTGCCTGCACGGCTGGCCCATGCGGCTCATGACCTGAACAAGCACTCAAAACCAAGCCCATTATCAATACTGCAAAACCTGTTCTAATTTTCATACTTACTCTTAATTCGCTAGTCATTAAAGCAAACATCCTAAAGCGAACAACTTTAGCAAGCCCATAGGACATTTGTCTTACAGACCTAAAGTTAACTGTTTTGTATCCTCACTGCCCATATCTCCAATGGAGCGCTAACCCTAGCGTAATCCACAATCTAACCCTTGAATAAAGATTGGGTAGCAAGATCATGCAAACACCAGAGATTAAGGTTTGGGATTTATTTGTACGTATTTTTCATTGGTCAGTGGTTGCCATGTTTATGTTGGATTTTTGGCTAATTGAAGATGATGGTAGTTGGTCGATCCATCGTATCTTTGGTTATGCCATCGGCATTTTATTAGTGCTGCGGATTATCTGGGGCTTTATTGGCTCCTATACAGCCCGCTTCGTGAATTTCTTTCCCACCCCACAACGGGTCAAACAGCATTTGCATGATTTAAAACAAGGCACGGTCGATCCACGTGAGGGGCATAACCCGATGGGTGGCGCGATGGTGATTCTACTCCTGAGCATGCTTGCCATCATTACCCTGTCGGGTTGGATGCAAACTTGGGATCAATTTTGGGGTGAAGAGTGGTTAGAAGAAGTGCATGAAATCGCTGCCAATATCACGATGTTTTTGGTAGCCATTCACGTAAGCGCCGTCGTAGTGATGACAAAAGTGACAGGTATACCCTTATTGCGTACTATGCTGACGGGCAAACGATCAGGGCTGTTGGTAACTAATAATGATTCTAAGCAGTAATTCACCGAATAATAAATTTATTCCACCACGCTATCGCACTCTAATTTGGGTGCTTTTGCTATTTTTGCTCATTAATTTCCTCACCCGGCTTGGCCTACTGATTTTTGAAGGCGACAGCCAGAACTTCGCTTTACCAATTTTAGCCAAGATTCTATTTAGCGGCTTCATTTACGATCTAGCCGCAGGTGTTTATGTCTTAATTCCTTTCATTCTACTTGCCCTAATTATCGGCAATGGATCTAGGCGACGCTGGCTCCATGCAGTATTAGCGACGGGCTTTTTAGCAATAGCAGTATTCAGTTTCTTATTTACTGCGCTAGCTGAAGGCACTTTTTGGAATGAATTTTCCTCGCGCTTTAATTTTATTGCGGTTGACTACCTCATTTATACCCGCGAAGTATTAGGCAATATCTGGCAATCCTATCCGGTTACTTGGCTCTTATTAGGTCTAGCAGGGATTGCCTTATTGTTATTATGGCTAGTACATCAACCATTTTGGCGAGCGGCGACTGCAGAGGCTGGTTCCTTGCGCAAACGCTTAGTAGTGACTCTGTTGTTTTTGAGCTTACCTGTCGCTAGCTTTTTTCTGGTCAATGATAGCGGGCGTGACAACTTTGAACGCCCTGCCGAGCGCGAATTAGCCAGCAATGGTTATTATGAATTTATGCGTGCTTTCCGTACTAATGATTTGGATTATTTTAAATTTTATAAAACTCTACCGACTGAACAAGCTAACCAACTGCTGCAACAAGCCTTCCAAAAGGGTCAGCCTGAGCTAAACTTTGTACAAAACACCATGCCTACCGCCCATGCGATTCAACCCAGTGCGGCTCCTGTACAAAAAAATGTAGTGATGATTTCCATAGAGAGTTTAGGCGCTGATTTCGTTGAATCGTTTGGCGGCAAAGCAGGTTTAACGCCAAATTTAGATCGCTTTGCGCAACAAGGCATGAAGTTTAATCAATTATATGCGACTGGCTTGCGCACTGTACGTGGCTTAGAAGCGCTCACTTTATCCATTCCACCGACGCCCGGCCATGCTGTACCTGCGCGTAAGCATAATACTGGCCTACAAACCCTAGGTGGGGTTTTGAAGCAAAATGGCTATGCACCTTTTTATATTTATGGTGGCTATAGCTATTTCGATAATATGGAAAATTTCTTTACGGGTAATGGCTATCAAGTGGTGGATCGTACTGATGTAGCGGCTGAAGATATTCATCACGAAGCCATTTGGGGCATTGCAGATGAGGATATTTTGCAGCATGCGATTGGCGTGATTAGCCAACAAGTTGCTACCGGGCAAAAGGTATTTGCGCATGTGATGACGACTTCTAATCACCGTCCCTTTACTTATCCCGAAGGCCGGATTGATATTCCTTCCGGTAGTGGGCGCGATGGTGCAGTCAAATACACTGATTGGGCGATTGGCAATTTTATGCAAACAGCCAGCAAGCAAGCTTGGTTTAAAGATACTGTGTTTGTTTTCGTCGCTGACCACACGTCACACGGGCGTGGGCGCACGGATCTGCCTCCTGAAAACTATCGTATTCCGATGATTATCTATGCGCCTGACTTTATTCAGCCGCAACAGATTGATTATTTAGCCTCACAAATTGATGTCGCGCCGACTATTTTAGGCTTGCTGAATACGCCCTATGTTTCTGAGTTTTATGGGCAAGACATTCGCTTGGCGGCAGCCAATAATCAACGCGCATTTATGGCCAACTATTTGACGGTAGGCTATTTGAAAAATGGCAAAGTCTCTGAATTAATGCCCAAACAAGCCACTAAAATCCTAGATGCGCAAACAGGTGCTGAACTTCCTGCTGACCTTGCAACGACTGATGAAGCAATAGCCTATTATCAAACAGCAGCAGCACGCCTGAATGCATTACAACAAACTAAATAAACAGATTTTCGGGGCTGGGCTAGGCTTGAGCGCTTGGCTGGCGGCTAGTTGCGCACCTGCTTATGCCAATGAGCCGAGTTGCCGAGCTTGGCAAGCGCGCGATATTAAAACCAGCGATCTCAAGGTAGGTGCGATTCAGATTGTTGCGGGCAATATTTTTAATCCCGACTTGCCTGAAGAAAACCAGTGGTATCACCAAACTACCAATCGTTTCCATATCAAAACCCAAGATCAGGTGATTGCCCAGACCTTACTGTTTAAACCAGGTGATTCGCTCGATCTGGCGCGGATTGCAGAATCGGAGCGTTTGCTACGTACTCGCAAGCACTTAAAAGATGTAAAAATCACCCTAGAACAGGTTTGTGGCAAGCAAGTTAATATGCGTGTTGTTACTACCGATAATTGGACGCTGACTCCTTCTATTTCTTTTGGGCGTTCGGGTGGTAATAACTCCAAAAGTATAAGTATTGAAGAACATAATTTGTTGGGTTTGGGCAAAGAACTCAATCTGAGCTTTAAACAAGATGAGCAACGTAATCAAAGCCACCTGATTTACAATGACCCACAAGTACTGGGTACACGCTATCAACTATCACTAGGGCTACAAACGAATAGCGATGGCAAAGGCCACCAACTTACTCTAGGTCTACCCTTTTATAAGCTCGCTAAACAAAATGCTTGGGGCTTAGAATCAACTGCCTTACGCGAAGAGGTTGCGCATTACGAACAAGGTGAAGTAACACACAAGGTTGGGGTTAGTAAGCGCAATGCTGGCATCTTTTATGGTTGGTCGCAAGCGGCTGACTCTGCATTTACGGAGCGCTATCGGCTAGGTTGGCAGCAAGAGGAGCGCAGTTATTTTGCTACCGAAAACACCGCTGCAGCCAAAGCAGAACCGAAACATTCTTATCCGTGGCTCAGTTATGAATTGATCGAAGATCGTTATACGGAGCGCGAAAACTTTAAGACGATGGGGCGCACTGAAGACATCGCTCTAGGCCATCAATTTTTGATTAAAGCTGGATTTTTACATCCTAAACTTGGCTCAGAGGACAGTTATCTCAAGCTATTTAGCCGTTATAGCAAGGGCTATAGCCCTGCTTCTAATCAACTCAGCTTGCTTAATGCTGACCTGACTGCTTGGCTTGGAGATGGATCTTATCGAGGGCTACGCGCTAATTTAACAGCCGAATGGAATTTATATTCTGCACCCGGAGCGAGTTGGCACCTCAGTGGTGAACTACACACGGCTGATAATTTACAGCATGGCGAACAATTGCTCTTGGGAGGCGATAATGGCTTACGGGGCTACCCTACAGGCTATCGTTTGGGCGAACATACTGCTTTGTTGCGTGCAGAACGACGGTTCTACTTTAAACAGAATCCATTGGGCCTAGTTAAGTTGGGTGCTGCTGCTTTTGTAGATGCAGGCACTGCTTGGGGTGGCAAGCAAAAAGCCGACTGGTTTGGCGATGCGGGTGTCGGCTTGCGAATTATCCCAACCCGAGCCAGTAGTGGCAAAGTCATTCATGTGGATATAGCGGTTCCCTTTACTGCTAAGGGCAAATTAGACAAGTATCAAGTCTTAGTGGGTACGGGCATAGCGTTTTAAGCAACTACTTTTGGGTGCTTACTGCTGATTGCAAATACAAACGCTGATAACAGCACTAGCCTACAAACCGATTAACCTTCATGTATTGAACGAAATTGCGCAACGCTTGCTATAAAAAATCCTCAAAAAACCAAGCTGCAAATTCGTGGCGACTGCTTAGATTGGATTTGCGATAAATCGCGGTGGCTTGTTGGCGAACCGTTTTTTCCTTGGTATTGCGTACATTAGCGATTTCATCAAAGCTCAAGCCTTTGAGCAGCAAAGAAGCTACTTCCTTTTCACTAGGAGTGAGCTGCCAAGTATCAAATTGCTTCTGAATCACTTGCGAATATTCTTGCCCAGCCGCACTGATTTGCTTGCGCGCCTCAGAAAGGTTGTCATTGGTTTCAACTAACTGCGCTTTGACCGCATCTAGCTCGTGTTGGCGCTGAATAAAACTATGCAGTAAATAACCGATACCACCCACTGACATCAAGACGACTAAAGCCTCAATGGCTAAATGCCATAATTCAGTACCTTCCATGTAATCACTAATCAGATCACTGGTGGTTAGTACGGTAATAAGGACTAATAAAGCTACAAAAAATAGTTCCTGACTTCGAAACTTCAACATGTTTATGCATCCATCCATGTTATTAGACATATCTCTCATTGCATTATAGTAAATTTGGGAATAAATTCCCACAAATGAAATCCACCGTACATCAGATCGTTCTGCATATCTTGCGTCCCTTGATACGCATCTTGCATCGTAAAGGCTTGGCCTTTGGCGAGTTCAGTCTGCTGGCACGTAAAGTTTATGTAGAAATGGCTGAAGAAGCGTTAAAGCAAGTGGATGAAAAGCCAACCAGCTCGCGGATTGCCATTAGTACCGGTTTGACACGTAAAGAAGTGGCGCAATTACGCCAACACGACGCAGAACAATTGGTGAATGTAGCGCGCTATAACCGTAGTGTGCGGGTGATTGGTGGTTGGTTGAATGATCCAGACTTTAATAATACCGAAGGCAAACCCGCAATTTTAAATTTGCAAGATCAAATGCCTAGTTTTGAGACCTTGGTCAGCCGTTACAGTGGCGATATGCCCTGCCGTGCGATGTTACGTGAGCTTTTGCAAACCGGTGTAGTGAATCAGCCGAGTGACGAGACCGTGTGTTTAGTGACAGATGCTTATATCCCACAAGGCAACGAGACTGAAAAGCTTTCGATTTTGGCGACTGATGTAGCGCTCTTAGTGAATACGATTAATCACAACCTGCTATGCGCGGCAGATGAGCGCTATTTCCAACGTAAGGTGAGCTACGACAATTTACCCGAAGAAGTGCTGCCACAGTTTAAGCAAATGGTGAATGAAGACGCGATGGCCTTATTGATCAAATTCAATGCTTGGCTAGGACAACAAGATCGTGACCATAATCCAACGGCCAACGGTAGCGGACGCATGCGAGCAGGTGTCGGGATTTATTATTTTGAGGAGCCGGTACAGCCCTCCTCTCCTCAAGAGGATAAGCAAGATGAAGCTTAATGGATTAATGCGAGCGCTAATACTGACTAGCAGTTTATTGATGACTGCTTGCGCGGAAACCCAGCTAGCCGAAGGTGGCATTGGTGGCACGGGTATTTCAGTCGGCCCGATCACAGGGTTCGGGAGCATTATCCAAAATGGCATACGCTACGATGTCAGCCAAGCACGCTTTATCCGCGATGGTGTGGTTGTAGCCAATCAAAGCCAGTATCGTGTGGGTGAAATTGTCAAAATTAATGGCGCCATCAATGCCGATGGTGTGACGGGTCAAGCCACTCAAGTTGACTACGGCAGTCTCTTGCAAGGGCAAATCACTGCGCTAGGGACGGATGGCAAAAGCATTTATGTGCTCAATCAATTAGTTCGTACTGATAGCCTGACGGTTTTTCATGGCATCAAGCTGCTCACGGATTTAAACCTCGGTAATGTGGTGCAAATCTCTGGTGCGCGTGATGCGCAGGGTGTGATTCGTGCGAATAGCCTCACTCGCCAACAAACCAGTTTTATCGCTGGAACGTCTAGCCAATTAATCGAAGGGCGAATTACTAAAGTCGATCCGCTCACCCACACTTTGGTAGTGAATGGCTTAAGTATCGACTACAGCCATGTAGTACCTAATACCTTGCCCACAGTGAATCAGTATGTGCGCGTTACCAGCAAAGAGGGCTTGCAAAACAATAGCTTAGTTGCCAGCAATTACACAATGGCTCAAGAGTTTGTAGAGTTTGTCCAAGGGGAAGAAGCCGAGCTAGAAGGTTTGGTCACCGCATTTATTAACACCAGTCGCTTCGCCATTAATGGCCAATTAGTGGTAACAACCGCAGCTACTGAATTTGAAAATAGCATCCCTGCCGACATCAAGCTCAATGCTTTAATCGAGGCGGAAGGTCGCATCAATACCCAAGGTGAATTAGTCGCTGAAGAAGTGTCAGTACGCCAAGCCAGCACCACGCAAACGCGTGAATTGGAAGGCAAAATCGCTGAGATCAATTACAACACCCAAACCTTCAAATTACTCGGCAATACCTTCTTGGTCGATACTTCCACCATCATTCTGCACAAAACTGAAGACCAAGAAACCAGCCTGCGCTTTACCGATTTACACTTGAATGATCATTTGGAAATTAAAGCTCGCCAGCTGGCCGATGGCCGCTTACTTGCGTTGCGGATTGAACGCGATGTGGAAGACCTGACTTCACCGGATACTGAAATTAAAGGAGTAGTTCAGTCGATTAACGCTGCTCAAGGCAGCTTAGAAATTCTAGGTGTGACCGTGACTAGCGATGCCAGTACTGAGTTTGAAGCCAATTCGCATGAAGTGACTCAAGCCCAATTCTTTGCCGCTTTAGTGGCAGGCAAAAGTGTGGTTAAAGCGGAAGGCATTAGTTTGACGAATAACAGTTTGAAAGCTGACTCTTTAGAGCTAGAAGCTAGCGACTAAAGCAGCTTATAAAAAGCCCAGCACTGGTACTGCTGGGCCAGCCAACCTGCCCTTAGGGGCAAGCATGTAAAAAAGGAGTGTTTGATGAAACACAAGAACCTGTCTTTGTTAGGCGTTTTGGCTCTGCTTGCAAGCCAAAGCTTCTTCTCTAACGCGAATGCTGCCGATTATACGGGTGGTAGTTTAAGCAATACAAACATCACTGCTGCAGGCGTGGTTGTCCCTGATGGAGCACGCCTATTAGCCTCGCAATGCTTTCAATGTCATGGCACCGATGGCAAATCCACGACCGGCATTGATAGCCTCGCCGGTGAAAGCCAAAATGAACTCGTTAGCGAAATGCGCGAAATGAAAGCGAAAAACCGAGTTGATCTGATGCATTACCAAGCCAAAGCTTATACCGATGCACAGATTCAAATGATCGCAGTTTATTTCGCCAGTGTAAGTGGTGGCGGCAATAACCATAACGATGATGACGATTAAGCCTAATCCCCAACCATAAACGCTTTTTAAGAGGTCATAAATCATGAACACTAATTCTCGCCGTCAGTTTTTAAAAACCTTAGGTCTAAGTCTGGGTGCCGCAGCTCTGCCGATCAACTTTGCCAAAGCTGCAGTCCGTCCACACGTAGTCGTTATTGGAGGTGGCTTTGCGGGTGCAACTGCTGCCAAGTATCTGCGCTTATGGTCGAATAACGCCGTTGATGTCACCCTCGTTGAACCCAATGCCGTCTACTATTCACCGATTTTAAGTAATCTAGTCTTGAATGGTCAGCGCCAAGTCTCTCAACTGGGTTTCAAATACGATACGCTCGCACAAAAATATGGAATGACCGTCGTGCGCAGCTCTGCAATCGCCCTGAATAGCGCCAGCCGCACGGTCAAGCTCGCCAATGGGCAAACACTAGGCTATGAACGCCTAATCCTCGCGCCCGGCGTACAGTTTAAAGCCGTGCCAGGTCTGAATAGCAATAAAGTGCTCCATGCGTGGAAATCAGGTAATCAAGTGCAGCAACTGCGCCAACAGTTACAAGCCATGCCTGCTGGCGGTAGCTTTGTAATGAGCATTCCTAAAGCACCGTATCGCTGCCCTCCAGGGCCTTATGAGCGGGCGTGCGTGGTTGCTGATTATCTCAAGCGCAATAAACCCGGTGCTAAAGTCATTGTGCTCGATGGCAATCCAGACTTTACGGTAGAAAAAGACACCTTCAATGCTGCTTTCAGCAACACCTATGCAGGCATTGTGCAGTATGTGCCGAATACCATTCTGCAAGCAGTAGATTCGAATAAAAAAGTAGCTATCACCAGTTTTGGCGATTACCAAGCCAGCGTTTTGAATGTGATTCCCCCCCATCGAGCAGGCGGTATTGTCAGAAAGAATGGCTTAGCCAATAGCAGTACTGGCGACTGGGCGAATGTCAATCCATTGAGCTATGAGTCAACTGCCATCAAAGGCATTCATATCATTGGTGACTCGCAAGGCACTGGCCAACCCAAAGCCGGTCATATCGCCAATGCAGAAGCTAAAGTCTGTGCAGATGCAGTGCTACGTTTGCTCTCAGGTGCACAACCTTTCCAAGCGCCAGTGACTAACTCAGCCTGCTATAGCCCGATTAGCGCCGATACCGCCTCTTGGTTAACCGCTGCTTTTGCTTATGATCCTGCTAGCCAAAGCATGCAATTAATTCAATCTTCGTTTGGTGCTTCGACGGGTGCGAGCCAATCGAATTACCGAAAAATGTTTGAGTGGGCCAATAGTCTATTTGGCGATACCTTTGCCTAAAATAATGTCCTGATCCACAAAAGTTTGGCAGCGCTTACTCCGCTGCCAATTTTTATTAGCACCAGTTAAAGGCGCGTTCCTATGAGCTGAATGCTCCAGAATACTAAGAAGCCTGCAAATAGTACCAAGGTTGAAACTGGTTTTTCCTCAATTTCATGTGCTTCAATTAATAGCTCTTCAGTGACTAAATACAATAAAGCAGCAGCACTAAACGCCAAAGCAGCAGCAATCAGGTCATGTGAAGCCCCCGACAACAGCCAGCTACCTAAAACAGCAAAGACTAAAACCGTCATGCCTAAAGCGGTTGATAAGGCCACAATTCGCCAGCCTTTCGTATTCTCAGCGGCTAAAGATAAGCCTAAAAACAATAATTCAACTGATAAGCCTAAAGCTAAAATCAAGCCGGTTTGCCCACCTGCGGCAAAGCCAGCGCCGATCATAAAACCATCGACAGCAATATCAACAAAAGTCGCTATCACCAGCCCGTGTGACAGTTGATCGCTAGCCCCATGCCCTGCTTTTTCCTCTAAATGTAGGCTCCACAGCTTCATGAGGTACATGAATAAGCTACCCAAAGCAAAGGCAGTGATAATCACCAAACCAGAAGCATGTTCACCTTGAATATCGGGCAGCACTTCCACTGCTAATGCAGCCAACACAACACCTGCTGCAAAATGTTGAATTAAGCTACGGGTTTGGCGGCTGGGGTTCCAAACCACCGCTAGTAAGCCCCCGGTCAAGGCGACTAAGGCTGGGATCAGCATAATTAAATAGTCTTGGTTGAGCTGCAACCAAGAACTCCAGTCCATACTGGTTAGCATAAATTGCTCGCTTTATTGAATAACTGAATCGGTTTAACCATCAGTGTCGTTATGAATAGATTTCTTGCCAGTTACCATTGCGCGTGCCAAATTTTCTTTATGCAAACGGCTGCTAACAATCACCCCCAAAATATGCACCATCACTAAAAATAAAGTGAAATTTCCAAAAAATTCATGCAATTCTTTGTAGAAATGATCTTCCCCTTGCTCATCTTCAGCGCCATCCATAACTTCACTAGGATTTCTACGTGCTTCAGCTACAGAAATTAAACTGGGGATTTGCATATTAACTTGGGCTAAAGGGCCTTTGCCTTCCTCTACTGCCAATACTTTTAAACCAGTAATACCTGTAGCTAGCAGGCTCACTAATAAAATAATGACCATCCAGCCACCCGCAGGATTATGGCCTAAATAATGTTTAGGGTGAGTCATGAACAATGATTTTAAATAGTCGATAACTATTTTCGGTGAATAAACAAAATCACTGAAGCGCGCATACTTGCTACCAACCAAGCCCCAAATAACTCGAAAAACAATTAAACCTAAAATAATATATCCAGAGATTTCATGCACATTGCCCCAATCATCCCACTCATCGCCAGTTAAATAAGAAGTTGCAAAGGCTAGCACCAGCGTCCAATGGAAAATCCGCACCAACGGATCCCAAACTTTAAGTTCACGCATAACCTGCTTATTTTCCATAAAACCCACCTATTCTAATTAAGAGACGCTATTTCTAAAGGGTAAAGAAACTAGCTCCAAAGCACATCCGGCAAACCTCCAACAGTCGCTCAAGAAAACAAGCACTTAACTAGATAAGGTGTGGCTAATATGATATTTGCCTAATTGCAGGAACCGGCGTCTTTGCCTACAAGCTTTGGTTAGTAACCCCTGATGTTCAGGAGTGTAACGGAGTTTTACGGCATGAGTACTTATGACAAGCTAAGCGCTGAGTTAGCCTTTGAAAAACGCCTGTCTTTTTGGCAAAACCTAAGCATTGTTGATTGGCTTTGGGCTGTAACTATCGCGGTGAGTGCAGCCGTAGTCTATTGGCTGTATGGCGCTTATATGGATAGCTTTGAACTCGCCATTTTAGCAGCCACTACCCCAGCATTAATTGGACTGGGTTGGTATTGGAAATCAATTCGCTTTTATACTGTAATTGTCTTTGCTTTAAGTCTGTTAGCCTTATGCCTTTATGATGGTAGTCGTGCCCAAGCTGAAACTAATTTTTTGTTAAAATATCTATTCTCTAGCCAATCTGCAATTATGTGGATGAGTACGCTATTTGTGATGGCGACGATTATTTATTTTCTTGGCTTATTCACTACTAAGGAAGTCGTTTTAAAAACAGCTAGCTATTTAACTTGGGCTGCCTTAGTCATGGGCTTAACGGGTTTAATGGTGCGTTGGTATGAATCGTATTTAATTGATCCAAGCTTTGGGCATATTCCAGTTAGCAACTTATACGAAGTTTTTATTCTCTTCTGCATTTTAACTGGTTTATTGTATTTGTATTACGAGCAGCAATATCAACAACGTAGCCTTGGTGGTTTTGTATTATTGGTGATTAGCGCTGCAGTAGGCTTCCTACTGTGGTATAGCTTTGAGCGGGGCGCCAATAAAATTCTACCGCTCGTACCTGCCTTGCAAAGTTATTGGATGAAAATCCATGTGCCAGCCAATTTCATTGGTTATGGCTCATTTGCGCTCGCAGCGATGGTGAGCATTGCTTATCTGCTTAAACAAACCGTTGAACAACACCAGCCGAATGGCTTATTAGCTCGCTCCCTGCCCTCCTTAGACATGATGGATGATCTCACCTATAAAGCCATTGCCTTGGGTTTTGCCTTCTTCACGGTTGCGACCATTTTGGGTGCAATGTGGGCAGCGGAAGCTTGGGGCGGTTATTGGTCTTGGGACCCGAAAGAAACTTGGGCACTGATTGTTTGGCTGAACTACGCTGCTTGGTTGCACTTCCGCTTTTCTAAAGGGTGGCGTGGAGCTGCGATGGCTTGGTGGGCGATTCTCGGTTTGTTTATCACTCTGTTCGCCTTCTTAGGCGTGAATATGTTCTTGTCAGGCTTGCATTCGTATGGGCAACTGTAACTAAGCCACAGCATTTCAGGATCTCTTAAGAATCCTCCGCCACACTGAACAGACTTAATCAAGCCAAGGAAAATAACATCATGTTCAAACTCACAACCCTCACTCGCAGCTTAGCTTGTACTTTGTTGTTAACTGCTGCGGTTGCTCACGCCGAAACTCCACAAGATTTTTTAAACAGTTATCAAGCAGCTGCTAAAGTGGCGGATGCTAAATTTCAAGGTTTCTCTGCAACGCGGGGCGAGCAGTTTTTTAAAGCGACGCATGGCAATGATTGGAGTTGCGCTTCTTGTCATACCAGCAATCCAGCCACGGTGGGCAAGCATGCTTCCACTGGCAAAGCGATTGATCCACTAGCCCCTGCAGCCAACCCAGAGCGCTTCACGAGCACACGCAAAGTGGATAAATGGTTTAAGCGTAATTGCAATGATGTCCTCAGCCGCGAATGTACCGCTTTAGAAAAAGGTGACATTTTGACCTTTTTAATGGCCATTAAATAAGGAGCTAGCCATGCAAACTTGGAAAAAACTCTTAGTCGGCGCAGGTACAGCCCTGTTACTCATCGGCGCAATGCAAGTGTTTGCCGATGATGAAGAAGGCGAGGAGCATGAAGGCCGCGAGCGCAGTGAACAACATGAAGGTGGGATGCAAGGCTTACGTGCGACTAATGCAGCTTGGAAAGCCGAATGTAGCGCTTGCCATATGGCTTATCCGCCCGGTTTATTACCCGCGTCTTCATGGAAAACCATGATGGGCAGTCTGGATAAACACTTTGGCACGGATGCGAGCCTTGATGATGCGACGATGAAAGAAATCCTACCTTTCCTAGAAGCCAATGCAGCCCGCGAACCGAAAAAAGTGAGCGCTGAGCCAACTTTGCGCATCACTGAAACGGCTTGGTTTAAGCATGAGCATGACGAAATTTCTGCCATCACATGGAAAAACCCCAAGATTAAAAGTGCTTCTAATTGTGCTGCTTGCCATACTCAAGCCGAACAAGGCAATTTTGATGAAGATACTGTGCGTATTCCACGCTAAGGAGCCGTTATGCTAGAGCGCATCTTAGTTTGGGATTGGCCCACACGCGTATTTCATTGGTCATTCGCGCTGAGCTTTGCCGGTGCTTATCTCACCGCAGAATCAGAGCGCTATCGCGATGTGCATTTAGCGCTCGGTTATGTGTTTGCCGCCTTGCTGGTATTTCGCTTAGTTTGGGGGTTCGTGGGCACACGCTATGCACGCTTTAGCTCCTTCACTTTCTCAATCCGTGCGATGGCTAGCTATTTAAAATCACTCCGCCAACAGCAAGCTCAGCATTTTCTGGGGCATAATCCGGCTGGAGCGCTGGCGATCTTTTTGCTACTCAGTTTAGGTTTGATCATTAGCTTCACAGGCCTTGGTTTAGACTGGGAATTGGTTTCGGTGGATTGGGAAGATTTCTTGGCTGAAACGCACGAACTCAGTGCTAATTTCATGCTATTGATAGTGTTCATGCATATTGCAGGCGTGATCATGAGCAGCTATCTGCACCGTGAAAACCTAGCGCGCTCGATGTTCACCGGCTATAAACAAGGTGAGGCGCAGGCGTCCATTCAACGCAATTTTGTCTGGCTAGGTGTGCTGCTGCTCGTTGCGATTCTGGTCTTTTTAGTCAGCTATTTAGGCTAAAACCAATGCGTATTTTGGTGGTGGAAGATGATGCGATTTTAGGTGATGCCTTACAAACTGGCCTCACTCAAGCGGGCTATGCTGTCGATTGGGTACGCGATGGCGCCCAAGCGAATCATGCCCTGACTAGCGAGCCTTATGCTGCGACTGTTTTGGATTTAGGCTTGCCACGCTGCTCTGGTTTAGAAGTCCTTAAGCAATTGCGTCAACGACGCGAGCAGCTACCGGTGCTGATTCTCACAGCTCGAGATACGGTACAAGACCGCATTGAAGGTTTAGATGCAGGTGCTGACGATTATCTGATTAAGCCCTTCGATATGGCTGAACTGACTGCCCGTTTACGCGCCCTGTTACGGCGCGCTCATGGCTATACTCAACCACTGCTACAAGTCGGTGAACTCGAGTTAGACCCTGCCGCGCATCAAGTCAGCTATCAAAGCCAAACGATTGAATTATCGGGGCGCGAATTTACCGTATTGCATACTTTGATGCTGGCAGCAGGCCGCGTGCTGTCGCGCGCACAATTAGAGGAAAGTTTATACGCATGGGGTCAAGAAGTGGAAAGCAATACCGTGGAAGTGCATATCCATCACCTGCGCCGCAAGCTCGATCCCGCATTGATTCAGACGGTGCGTGGCGTAGGTTATTTGCTGCCACGCCCAAAATCTTGATATGTCCTTAAAGCAGCGGCTGCTACTGCTCGTTTTAACCAGTGTTTGCTTGGTTTGGTTAGGCGCTGCTGCCTTCACTTATTGGGATGCAAAGCAAGAATTAGCACAGGTCCTCGATGCTCATTTAGCCCAAGCCTCCACCTTGCTCGTCGCGCAAAGCACTGAAGAATTAGATGATTTAGAAGAAGAACAAGCGCCACTATTGCACAAGTATTCACGACGGGTTGCCTTTCAAATCTGGCAAGATAACAACCTGCTATTTCATTCTGCGAATGCGCCAAAAACCCCACTGGCAGACAAACAAAACGGTTTTAGTGATATCAAGATTGCAGGGCAAGATTGGCGCGTATTTACCAGTGAGGCTAAAAGCGAAGAAGAGCACCAATTAACCATTCATGTCGCTGAATTGAAGGAAGTACGCGATCAACTCGCGAATAGTATTATTGCGAATCTGCTCACGCCTCTATGGTTTGCTTTGCCGATTTTAGCACTGTTATTGTGGTGGGCTGTTTCAGCCAGCCTTAAACCGTTGGTTAAACTCACTCAAGCGGTCGCTCAACGCAAGCCTACTAACCTAAACCCAATTCAACTGCAAGCACCTGCTGAAGTGCAACCTTTAGTCGAACGTCTCAATCAGTTATTTAGCAAAACCAATGCTTTAATTGGAAACGAGCGCCGCTTTACGGCTGATGCGGCACATGAGTTACGCACCCCGATTGCAGGTATTCAAGCCCAAGTGCAGGTCGCTCAGGCGGCTCAATCCGCTGCAGATCGTGAACATGCGCTTGATCACGCTTTACAAGGTTGCCAACGCGCCAGTCATTTAATTGCACAACTCCTGACCTTAGCGCGCTTGGAAAGCTCAGCTGCTACCAACTTTGAAAGCTGCGACTTGCGCCAAATTGCCCAACAGCAAATCAGCGAACTAGCCCTCAATGCTTGGGAACAAGGCGTGCAGCTAGCTTTAGCTGAAGGGGATAGTGTCCCTATTCAAGGCTTAGCCACCTTATTAGAAGTCCTGCTGCGTAACTTATTGGACAATGCCATTCGTTATACCGGTGCAGGCACAGAAGTCGTGGTCACAGCAGCTTATGCAGAAAATAGAGCCTATCTTGCGGTGGTAGACAATGGACGCGGCTTAGCTGCTGAAGAATTAGCAAAAATCACTGAACGTTTTTATAGACCTGCCGATACGACCGCCACAGGCAGTGGTTTAGGTTTATCGATAGTGCAGCGGATTGTGGAGTTGCATGCGGGCAGTTTGCAGATCACTCAAGCTGCTAATGGGCGAGGCTTATCTGTTTTTATTTATTTTCCGCCTGCCACCTAAAAGGCAAATCCAAAGATTTGCCTTGTGAGTTCGAGCTTTTTAAGCCAGATGTTTAATCTGTAATTGATCGTGAATATTGTTAAGTTCAGCTGTGGAAATATTTAAGCCAGCTGCTAAATCTTGCATGTATTTAACTTCACGCTGATCATCCAAGGTCATTGCCAGCAAAGACATGAGATAGACTTGCTTTTCCATACCTTGAGGCACACTCTGAACCAAGCCTTGCAAATCTAACGGCTTTCTGAGTTCAGTCGTTACAAACTCAATATCTGCTGGTGAAGCGTCTTTCAAGTGCTCTTTAATTTTCGCCTGCTCATTATCATCAATAACACCATCTGCTTTGACTGCATTGATCATGGCACGCAGTAAAACTCCTGCATTCTGCTCATCTTCTGCAGTGGTTTGCATGGGTTCATCTTTTAAAGCAGCTTTAAAGAAAGAGCCAACATCGTTAGCAGATGAGTTTTTGGTTTGTGGGCTGTCGCCTAACATATTAAATAAATTACTTAATATGCCACCTCCTGAAGAACTATTACTTGCAGCTTGGCCACTATTAGCTTGAGCGCTTTTACCTGATAGCATGCTCGTTAAAAGCGCACCGATGCCACCGGCAATCGCCGTGTTACGTGTAGCCCCACCGCCTAATACAGCGCCTAACAAACCACCTAAGACACCACCGCGCCCACCTATAAGTTTTTTTGAAGCTTGCGCGACAATCAAACCAAATGCGACTCGTCCTAAGGTTTTAACTAAACTCATTACTTGCTCCAAATTTTTTAAAGTGAATTAATTTAAGTATGCTAACCAGCGCTGAGCCACTGGGTTTAGCCTAGCCAGCAAGACTAGACTGAATCAGCATGCAGCTTATTGAAGCTTAGCTCAAGATCCCATTATTACCATCCACGTCATTATAAACACACAAATCCTCTTGAATAACTTGTCGTCAAGCGCTGCGCCTGCTAATAATTTCCACTGAACCAGCCCGTTAAATTGAAGAGACTCCTGCTTATGCTGAAAAAAGTTTACACCGCTTCCACACCGCTAATGCCCGGCTTTATCCAACAGATTTTGGAAAATGCCGGTATTAACTGCACACAACGCAATTACTTTTTAAATGGAGCCATGGGCGAATTACCCTTTGTAGAAACTTGGCCAGCAATCTGGGTCGATGAACAAGATGAGCCACGCGCGCTTGAGTTAATTCGCCTGACTTTGGAGAATCCCACCACAGGTAGTTGGACTTGCAGCGCCTGTGGGGAAACGTCTGAAGCACAGTTTCAAAGCTGCTGGCAGTGCGGACAAGCCGCACCCCAAACTTAAATTATTGACGGTGAAAAGTCAGCACTAACACATCGCGCCAAGCAGCTTGCTCTTGATCGGCTGGATAGATCGGCGTGACACCGTGATAGACCTTGTGATCATTGACTAACAGCAAATCGGTGCTCATGCTTAAAGTGCACTGCCCGAGTTCCTGCCGATCATTGTCATAGATATAGCTAACCCCCCCCTCTACATTCTGCCGATCTAGCAACATAATCAGAATGTAATCGGCGCCATCTTTATGCACACCCTCCGGCGTCGGCTTACCCTCTTCCAAACTGGAAGCAAGAATCCGAAATTGATGCGCCTGAATCCGCCAGAGTTGATTAGGATTAGCACTAAACTGCTGAACCGACCAAGCAATCAGCGTTTTAAACACCGGATTAGAAACAGTGGTGGGTAGCCAAGCTCGAAAATGCCGATTGAAACCGCCATGTACCGCATTGTGATAGCTACTTTGATAATGCGGCTCATGTGGAAGCTGCTTTAAGTGATCATTTTGCCAATGAAACACTGAATAGCGCCGCAAACGATAGCGGCCACCATCGCGCAAATATTGATCAGGAAGTAACTGATTCCAGCTTTGGCAAAAACGCCGAAAAGCCTGTGGCATCTGCCGACACAATTGGTGTTGTAAGCGATTTCGGGAGTCACCAACGGCTGCAATAAAGCCGGGTCGATTAAGCTGTGCGTTCACAATCCTTCCGCATTATTTTCGATCAAGATTACTAAATGTACTCGTCTTCTGCCTGCTTGCCCAGATCACTTAGGCGCTGTGGCAATTATGACAGCACGTACCGGTGCAGGATAACCTTCCACAGTGCGTGTTGGATCATTTGGGTCTAAGAAATCTTTTAACGACTCAAAACGCATCCATTCTGTGGAACGCTGCTCTGCAATCGTGGTTGGCGTGACATCCACGGTGCGAATCTCTTCAAAACCTAAGCGCCACAACCACAGCTCTAGCAGCGCAACCGAAGGAATAAACCAAACATTACGCATCTTGCCATAGCGATCTTCTGGCATCAGTACGGTGTGCACATCACCTTCGACAACCAAGGTTTCCAGCACTAATTCGCCCCCTGTGCGCAAAGCATTTTTCAATTCTTGCAAATGATCTAAAGGTGAGCGCCGATGATACAGCACGCCCATCGACAACACCGTATCAAAACCTTTACCTTGAAAATCAGGCAAATCTTCGCTTTTTAAGGGCAAAAAATGCACCGGCTGCTGACCCGCATAATGCTTAATCAACTGGAACTGCATCAGGAAAAATAAGCTGGGATCAATCCCAATCACCTGCTGCGCACCTGCACCGAGCATCCGCCACAGGTGATAACCACTGCCGCAGCCGACGTCTAGCACTAAGCGATCTTGCAAAGGTGATAAATGCGGAGCCACCCGCTCCCATTTCCAATCTGAACGCCATTCAGTGTCAATAGGAATGCCGAATACTTCAAACGGGCCTTTGCGCCACGGAATAAATACTTCTAAAGCGTGGCGTAACGCAGCTTGCTGCTCTGCACTCGGATCAGTAGCTTGTCCAATCCGCACCGTACTTTGCGTAAAATCCCAGCTGCTAGCGCTTAAATCTGGCAATTGCTCCAGCGTTTCTAGCCATAGCTCACGTTTACCATGCGGTGTCTCATATAAAGCAACTTGGACTTGTGCAGGCAAAGTTTCTAGCCAAGGTACTAAGCGGCCTACAGCTAGCTCGCTATACAGCTCAGCAAAACGCGCATCCAGCAAAGCATTCATGCTTTCACCGCTAAAATTGAAGCAAATACAAAATTCTGAAACCAAACCAAACTTTCGCTGAAACCGGCTAATTTTAAGCGCTCTTGATGAGTCTCTAAGGTGTCAGGTAGTAAGACATTTTCTAAAGCAGAACGTTTCTGGCTAATTTCCAGCTCGGAATAACCATTCGCACGTTTGAATTCCAGATACAGCTCAGTCATTAAAGCTTGCTGCTCAGCATCGGCAAACTTAATTTTCTCGGAGAGAATCAACACCCCACCCGGCAATAAAACTTCATAAATGCGCTGCATTAACACTTGGCGGGCAGCAGGTTCAATAAATTGCAAAGTGAAATTCAGCACAATGATTGAGGCGCGCTGCATTGGCAGTTGGCAAATATCGGTGCAAATGGTTTGGAAGCTACCTGCTGCTAATTGGCGCTGCAAACGCTGCTCGCAGCGCTGAATCATCGCCGCGGAATTATCCACGCAAATATATTGCACGCCAGGTTCGCGCACCTGTAGCGCCATCGCGAGCGTCGATGCGCCCAAGGAACAACCTAGATCATAAATATGGCTATCAGCTTGTGCATAGCGCCGGGCTAACACCCCCAACTGGCTAATCACGGTTTCATAGCCGGGTACTGAGCGGCGCACCATATCAGGAAAGACATCCGCGACCGCCGCCGTGAACGCAAAATCCACGATTTGTTGTGGTTGTACAAAGATTTGATCGCGTGGAGAATCAGCAGCCATAGTTAAACCTGCTCGCCAGCCCACTGAAAATCGGCAGGCACTTTGCCTAATTGCAATGCTTCACCAGTGCGCTTTCCGGCATCGGGGCCGATAAAGTATAAATAGGGGCCAACAATGCTTTCAGGGTGCACATTGCTATCAGGATGCTCACCGGGGAAGCTCAAGACACGAGTGCTAGTGCGTACCGGCCCCGGATGAATGCGATTCACACGAATAAATGGTTGCGCATCGTATTCCTGCGCCAAAATATCGCAGAAAGCATTCATAGCAGCCTTACTGACACCATAAGCACCGTAATAGGCGCGATCAGTCGTGTCAGTAGAGAAAACAATTGCCGCATCGGGTGATTTTTCCAGCAAAGGTAGGCAAGCACGCACGAGTAAGAAATTGGCATTGAGGTTGATTTGCATCATTTTCGTCCACAAGCTGAGATCGTATTGGCGGGTTGCCATAAACATGCCTAACCAAGCAGCATTTAAGACCAAGCCATCTAAACGACCTAGCTCCTGCTTAATCATCAAAGCTAAATGGTTATACGCATCCGCAGTGGCCTCTAATAAATCCAACTTGCAAATCACCGGCTCAGGATAGCCCGCTGCGACCATTTCGTCATATACGGCATCCAGCATCAATTCCTGCTTATCCACCAACACGACGGTGGCACCAAAGCGAGCGTATTGCACAGCGACTGCTTTACCAATGCCCATGGCAGCGCCGGTTACTATAATAACGCGCTCATGCAACAAACCTTCAGCGGGAACATAATTGAGTAAATCGCTCTGCATGGACTAGCTCCTGACACCTAGAAAAGTCCGGCATGATAACGCGAAATTTAGCCTGCTTATATGAAAAGGATCAAAAATAGGTGACAGGTTTAGTGCTTTGGTTAATCATGCTGGCACAGTAAAAATTTAGCGAATCTTATTACGCTAGCCACCTCTCGACATCAATGGGCGATTGCATTCATGACCGAAACCACTAATACCGCTACCAGTTGGGCAGAGACGATGCACAACTTTTTAGATACGCGCGTCCTGACCATGCTGTTTTTGGGTTTTTCTGCAGGCATTCCGATTCTCTTGATTTTCTCTTCCCTGTCTTTGTGGTTGGGCGAAGCGGGTGTTGAGCGCAAAGCCGTGACTTTCTTCAGTTGGGCGGCTTTGGGCTATTCGTTTAAATTTGTCTGGGCACCCTTGATTGATAAATTGCCCTTACCCTTCTTAACCCGTGCTTTAGGTAAACGCCGTGCATGGCTGTTGTTGTCCCAAGTCATGATTATGCTCGCGATTATCACGATGGCTAGCATTGACCCTGCTTTGAGTAAAAATAGCCTGACCCTGATGGCACTGGCAGCAGTGTTACTGGGCTTTTCTTCAGCCACGCAAGATATTGTGATTGATGCCTATCGCATTGAATCCGCAGAGACTCGTTTGCAAGCCTTAATGTCGTCTACTTATATTGTCGGCTATCGGTTGGCGATGATTGTAGCGGGGGCGGGCGCTTTATATTTAGCGTCTCAATTTGGCTCGGAAAAAGGTCATTATGTTTATACCGCTTGGCGTTGGACCTATTTTATCATGGCGGGCATTATGCTGGTGGGAGTGGTCACAACCTTCCTTATTCCTGAGCCGATACATAAAGAAAGCAAGCTAACTTACACCACTCACGACTATTTCCGCTTAGTGCTGGTGTTTGCTTGCACAGTGACCGCTTTTGTCCTGACTTTTTTCCTGACCGATAGCCTGTTTGCTAGTTTAAAAACCAGCGTCGGTGATGGTGTTTTCACTGGCTTTATCTTAGAAACCTTGCGCTTCGCTCTCGCCATCGGCGTTGGCTTTATAGTGGGCTATTTATTAGTCCGTGCTGGCCTAGTGGATCGCGCGATTGCAATTGAAACTTGGATTGCGCCGATTGCTGAGTTCTTCAAACGCTATGGTGTTAAAACAGCAGCTTTCTTATTAGTGCTGATTGGCTTTTATCGGATTAGCGATATTGTGCTTGGTGCGGCCTCTAATGTGTTTTATCAAGATCAGAACTTCACTAAAGAAGAAATCGCCACTGCAGTCAAAACCGTGGGGGTCTTGGTGAGCGTCATGGGTGGAGTCTTAGGTGGCTTATTCGCCACTCGGTTTGGGGTGATGAAAAGCTTGTTATGGGGCGCGATTTTAGCGGCTTTGACGAATTTAGTGTTCGTCGCTTTGGCTTTAAGCGGGCATAACCTGCCGATCTTTTATTTAGCCGTCATTGCCGATAATTTAGCAGCGGGCTTTGCGAGTGCTGCTTTCGTCGCTTTTCTTTCTGCCCTCACCAGTGTGTCCTTCACTGCGGTGCAATACGCGATTTTTAGCTCGCTGATGTCACTGTTTCCGAAGGTTTTGGGGGGTTACTCAGGCACGATAGTGGATGCGATTGGTTATCCGAGCTTTTTTGCTTTTACAACTTTTATTGGCTTGCCGGTGATTGGCTTGGTGTTAATTGCTACCCGTTTTTTAGCCATTGAAGAGGCTAAAACCAAGCCTCTAACCGTGAGTCTTTAAAGCTTTTTGGCTAATAAGCTAGCTGAAGCCGGGCATAAACCACTGAATTGAGCGGTTTGTTGAATAGCTAAGGGTGTTGCACTGCGTGCAGCATCTTGATAGTTCAGTGTTTTGAAAAAGTTGCTGGCGGTGGTAGTCAATAAATACAACTCTTCGACACCTTGCTCAGCCGCTTGGCTTTCTATGAAGCTGACTAACCTGCGCGCTAAACCTAAGCTACGATAATCAGGCAAAACGGCTAAGGATCTTAGCAAAGCAACCGAGTCATAAGGCTCTAAACCAATCATTGCGACCAATTTGCCCGCGCGCTTGATCCCAAAAAACTGCAAACCTAACGCATAAATATCGTCGCTAGGCAACTGGCACAAGTCCAATAGCCCTTCCAGTTCAGAATCAGCAGTCAAAGTTTCAATATTCATAGTATTCATTTGCTGTTGTGCATGTCGCTGGGTGCCTGCATCAAGCAACGCTCGAATTGCAGCGAACAGTGGATGGTTTTGAGTATAACGCTGCCTGTAAACTAAGTTAAATACATAATCAAAATCAACGGGATTAGCCGCCCCTAACGGACTCTACTCAACATAAACAAACCTAAAGCAGAAAAGAGCAGCAAACGCTGCCTGTAAACTAAGTTAAATACATAATCAAAATCAACGGGATTAGCCGCCCCTAACGGACTCTACTCAACATAAACAAACCTAAAGCAGAAAAGAGCAGCATCGGTAGTATTGCCGATAATAACGGCGGCAAGCCATACAACAAACCGGTACGCCCAATGATGCGATCCAGTAGTAAGTAAGCAATACCGATCAAAATGCCAATGAAGATACGTTGGCCTGCGCCTGCATTGCGCTGAAAACCGAATACTAAGGGAGCTGCCAAAACCAGCATGACTAAAGTCGATAAAGGCGTGGTGAAATGCTTCCAATACTCCAACTCAAAGCGATCCGTATTTAAGGCATTATCACGTTGATGCTGAATGAATTGGGCCAATTCACGTGCCGCCAGCTGATCAGGCGTGACGGTAGCTAAGCTCAGAATATTTTCTGGCAAGACATTAGGAACCGTTAGCTGTGCATGTTGAATCAGTTCAACCCCATCTTTACTTAAGCGCTGATCCAAGACTTGTTGCAAATTCCAGTTATCGCCCTGCCGCTCAGCCTTAGCGGCTTTAAGAATACGGCTAATCCCACCCGCTTGCTCATCCACCTCATAAACCGCCAAACCATCCACTTTGGTTTGCGACCAAACTTTATCAATATGAATCAGCTGTTTGCCATTTTTTAGCCAAACACCTTCTTCGGAAATAGATAGCTCTTGCTGCAACATGCGGATTTTAAAGTTTTCAGCGTAAGTTTCAGAGCGTGGCACCCCCCATTCACCCAGTGCAAAAACGAGTAAACTCAGCACTAAACCGAGCTTTAGAGTGGTCATGACAATTTGCCGAATCGAAAAGCCCGCCGCCCGCATCGCAGTAATTTCGCTATTTGCCGCTAAATTACCTAAGCCCATCAAACTGCCAATCAAGGCTGCATAAGGAAAGTTTTCGTACAAGGTACGCGGCAAGCTATAGACGATGTATAAGAGCGCTTGCAATGCGCCGTAGCGTGTTCCTGCTTTGGTATCGCCTAACTCAGCTAAAAAGTCGAATAAGGCAAACAACAAACTAAGCGAAAGCCAAGTGACTAAAATGCTGAGCAGGACGTTTTTCCATAAATAGCGTTCGAGTAGCTTCATGCTGGCTTCCCATAATATTTATGCAAAAGCCAAAACGCTAACAAGACCATTAAAATATGCACCCACCACATGCCAATCCATGCAGGCACTTCACCGCGCTCAATCATGCCACGCAGCATGGCTAATACATTGGCATACAAACCATAGAAAAGAATCGCGACCGCAATTTTACTAAACCGCCCTTGGCGTGGTGCGGTATAGCTGAGTGGAAAAGCCAGCAACGCTAATACGACTGTAGAAATCACAATCGACAGCCGCCATTGTAATTCTGCTTGATTAGCGGGCGATGGTAGCGCGAGCAATTCCGCGGTAGACACACTTTCAATACTGGTTGAACGTGTAAACGACCGGAGTGGGATACGCACACCATGTTCTTTAAAGCGAATAATCGACATGCCACCGCGCTCAGGATCATTTTCATAGCGATAACCATCCCGAATTTGCAGAAAGCGCTCTCCCGTTGCCGAATCCACAAATAAAATAGCCGATTGCGCCCAAACTAAAATTTCATTCGAGCCATCTTGTACCCGAATAAAGAAGCGCTCCATCACCGTACGTGAATCATCCAAGCCTTCGGCTAGCACCGTATAATTATTCGTTTTATTGCCAGCCGTCACAAATTGGCCAGGTGGAATTCCAGCAGCTTCTGGGCGTTGATACATTTCTTTCTTTAAAGCCTGATTCTGCACTTCGAGCATCGGTGAAAAAAAGAAAACGGCCACGGCCATCAATAGCGTCAGTGGAAGCACAAAGCTAAAAATCGCGCGATAAAACTCTTTGGGCCCGACCCCTGAGGCGCGTAGAGCGACCATTTCGGAATCTCGATACAAACGACTGAAAGCGAGCATCATGCCAATTAGCAAAGCAACGGGCACTAAACGTAATAAATTTTTTAATGAACCGAATAACAGCATATTGCCTAAAAGATCTAACGGCAGATCCCCACTACTCGCGCTAGCCAGTAGGCGTACAAAGGTATTGCCCACAATAATGAGCGATAAAACGAGTAAAGTTGCTGTGAAGTTAAGAGCAATTTCTTTGAACAGATAGCGATTCAGTATCATCTGAGCATTTTTTAGATATTGAGCTATGATTGTAGCAGCATTATGCTGTGCTAGTCGTGCCTAGTTGTAAGGAAACCTTGGGCATTTTGAGTGTTTCTTACACTAAACCAATGATCTTTAGTGGCTAGCGATTGAATAAGGGGAAACCCTATTGCTATCATCAGCGCCGTAGTGACTTCTGAATTGGATCTGCAAAGACAGGCTTGGGTAATTTGCAATCTTATGGGCTAAATAAGCTCGAAACCCCAATCAGGAAATATTGTATGGAGACTTTGTATGAATTTTCCGCTTGAGGGCAGGAATTCTTGTTTTATTAAAAAATGTTCCTTACTGCTAAGCCTAGTTATCTTGGCTTGGGTGCCATTTGTTTATGCAGAAACTGCTGCTGAGGCTGAAGCACAAATTGCTGTGTGGAAAGATGAAGCAGCACGTTTAACCAAAGAAGGTAAAACAGTTGAAGCTGCACAAGCACAAGCTTATGTCAAACAGTGGGAAGGCATAGCTAAACAAGCTGTTACTGCTACTGCGACCCCTGCTGCAACCCCAATGGCTAATGCTAGTACGGCTCCTGCCAATACTAATGCAGCTGCGGTTAATCCTGCGCAACAAGCCGCCTTAAAGGCTCAACAAGAGCGCTTGGCGGCTGAACAAGCCCAGCGTGACGAGGCCAAAGCCAAGGAAGATCGACTCTCCAATGGCTTACAAGCAGCTATCACTGGGGGGGATTACAATCAAGCTAAAAACTTTATAAATCAGGGTGCTCGGCCAACTCAAGAACTAGTCCAAATGGCTGTAGACGGTGGTTACACCGGTATTGCTTATTTATTGATGAAAAGCGGTGCGCCGAACGATGCGGGTGTACTTGGGCGTGCTCTGCTTAAAGCAGTACAAACCCAAGATCGTGAGCGGGTTAATAACCTGATTAAACTGGGTGCCAACGCGAATTACTCTGAAGGTGAAGTGACACCTTTATCGATTGCAGCGCGCAATGGTGACATTGGCCTCATCGGTATTTTACTGGCAGCAGGTGCACAACGTGATCCAAATGATTTGGGTCGAGTGATGTTTACTGCGGTTGAGCAAGGCGAGCGTGAGAAAGTCGCGAATCTGCTTAAAATGGGTGCTAACCCTAACTATGCTAAAGACGGTGAATCTGCACTTTCACTGTCTCTGAACCGTGGTGACTTTGGGATGGCGGGCGCTTTAATCGCCGGTGGTGCGGCAGCTGATGGCGGAGTACTGGGCAAAGCCCTCTTCCAGACAGTCGAGCGGGGCGAAAGCGATAAAATTCCACAGCTGATTAAACTGGGTGCTGATGTTAATTACTCTGCTAGTGGTGTAACGCCGCTGACTATCGCGATTAATAACAACAACATCGATATCGCTAATATTTTGGTGCGCTCAGGTGCAACTGACCCTTCAGGTCGCTTTGGCAAAAAGGCCTTTGATGCGGCCCTCGACGGTGATTTACCTTGGATTGGCGTACTTGCCAAAGTCCCAAGCTATGCCAATTATCGCAACGGCCAAGGTGAAACACCTTTACATGCTGCAGCGTCTACCGGCCAAACTTCGGCAGTTACTACTTTGTTAGCAGCAGGTGTAGATCCTAATATCTTGACTGTAAAGAACTGGACGCCTTTACATCATGCGGCGCGCTTCGGGCATAAGTTAGCGTTAATTAACTTACTGAAAGCGGGCTCTGATGTTTATGCAGTGAACTCAGATGGCAATGATGCAGTGAAACTCGCTCATCTTGCTTTACGCGACAACAAGAATGAAATTGATAGTCGTGGGGTGTTGGAATACCTTAATCTTTGGATGCAGCATCACCCACGTGCTCAATAAGTGAAGTTTGAGCCTTAGCAAAAGAGCGGATTTAATCTGCTCTTTTTGTTAGTACTTAATGCATTGCTTAAGGAATTGGGTGCCAAGCACGCTCTTTTACCCTATCCTCATCACGAATCGTATAAGCATTGCGCCCTGCTGCTTCAAAATAAGTTCTTGCTAGCATTTCTGCCAAAATCCCCGTCGTTAAAAATTGCAAAGCCGCAATCATTAGCATCACGCCGACTAGCAATAAAGGCCTGCCACCAATATCTGCACCAAAGATAAATTTTTCAATCGCTAGCCACAGTAAAATCAAGCTACCTGCTAGACCTGTACCTAAGCCCATTACGCCAAAGAAATGCCCTGGACGCGCGCGGTAATGCATGAAATACCACATGAAAAGCAGATCAAGGATGACTCGGAAGGTGCGCGAAATACCATACTTAGACTCACCACTAAAGCGCTCATTATGCTTAACCACACGCTCACCAATCCGGGAAGGTGGCACTGTGGTCGCAACCCAAGCAGGAATAAAACGGTGCATTTCGCCATATAAACGCACTTTGCGAATCACCGAGCCGCGATAGACCTTCAAACTACAGCCATAATCATGCAAATAAACGCCCGTCACTTTGCGAATCAAGCGGTTAGCAATGCGCGAAGGGATTTTGCGTAAAATTAAAGTGTCTTTACGATCTTTGCGCCAGCCCACTAACAAATCCAATTTGCGCGCCTGCAAATCGGCAATCATCGCCGGAATATCCGCCGGATCATTTTGCAAATCGCCATCTAAGGTAACTAATAAGCTGCCTTTAGATTGGTCAATGCCTGCTTGCATGGCTGCGGTTTGCCCAAAATTGCGCTGTAATTCGACGACAAAAACATGCTTGCCGTATTGCGCAGTGGCTTGGCATAAGCGTTCTAAAGTGGCATCGGTGCTGCCATCATCCACTAATACCAACTCCCAAGGGAGCTTGAAATCAGCTAAAGCGCTATGCACTCGCTCCACTAAGGGCAAAACATTACCTTCCTCATTATAAAAAGGTACGATAATGCTCACTGTTTCTTCATATTCAGTCGCCACAATGCTTGTCCAATCATTTAGAATGCAGGCGGATTATACGGAAAACCTATAGCGATGACAGATACTAAACAACTTCCGCCCCCGATTGACTCACCCAAACTGCCTAGCTGGTTAAGTAAAACTTTACCTTGGCTGGTCTTGATCCTATTGGTAGCAGGGGTCGAATATTGGCTAGGTTGGAAAACCATCCTACAACCTTGGCAAGCTTTGAGTTGGAAACAATTACTGATTGCTGTGGTCTTATTATTAGTCAGTTATGGCTTACGCACTTGGCGTTTGTATGATTACTTCCCTGCTCTACGTTCCCATCCCTTACCCACGCTCCGTTTGACGCTGCTGCATAATATTTTCAATAACTTATTACCCGCACGCACCGGCGAGTTAAGCTTTCCCATGATGATGAAGCGTTATTTTGATATCAATTATGCTCAATCAGTATCAGCTTTATTGTGGTTCCGTTTTTTAGATTTGCATTGCATTTTAGCCTTTGCGATTTACCCGCTCTTAGTGGTGACCCCTTTGCGCCGCCTTGCGATTCCGATCATGTTGCTGTGGATGCTGATTCCACCCTTGGTTTATTTATTGCGGAATAAAGTGGAGCTGCATTTTGCGGGTAAAAATGGGCGCTTTAGTGAATTAGCACAGAAAACCTTATTTGGCTTACCAAATACAGTGGTTGGCTTCTTAAAAAGCTGGGGTATCACTTGGCTAAATTGGCTAGTCAAGTTACTGACGTTGGCTTGGGTTTTGGATCAGTTTATTGATGGCGTTACCTGGAATGTACTGATCACCGCAGTAGTCGCTGGCGAACTCACCAGCGTGCTACCGTTGCATGCACCTGCAGGGATCGGTACTTATGAAGCAGGGATTGTTGCGGCGCTCATTCCGTTTTTAACGGCTACCGTAGCTACCAGCGCTGCGATTAATGTGCACTTATTTGTGCTCGGCTCAGCGATTATTGGTGGCTTAGTCGGCTGGTTATTACCTACGCCTAATCCTACGGCCTAACCAGCTCTACCGTCTTGCTGCGTTGGCACTCTGTCCAGCGCTGTAAGAACAAGGCTAGTACGGTCAAAATCAAGAAACCTAGTACAATCGGAATCACGGTTTTGTTATAAGCCTGCCCAATCAGCACGCCAATCGGAATCGCCACTGCCGTTGAAACTATGCCAATAATCGAGGCACCGATCCCGGCATAATCACCAATCGGCTCCATCGCTAAGGCATTCAAATTGCCAAACAACAAACCCACGCTAAAAAAGGCAATTAAGCAATAAGCCATGAATAACCATAAAGGTGGCTGCCCACTTTGCATCAAGACGATCACTAAAAATATCGCTGATAAAGCTGATACCACCTGCAAAGCCCGCGCTGAGAGCAAACGCATGCCTAGTTTCATGACTAGTTTGGCATTAACAATCGAAGCACCACCAATTGATAAAGCTAAAGCTGCAAAATACAGTGGAAATTGAGCACCCAACCCATATTGCTCTTGCAAGATCTGCTGAACTGAATTTAAGTAGCCGAGGAAAGCAGCAAACACTAGACCCGTCACCAGCGAATAGCCCATCACTAAGCGATTACTACAGACGATTTTGGTGGCTGCCCACTGCTCATGCCAAGCAAACGGGCGGCGTTTGGCGGCTGGCCACGTTTCCGGCATGCGTAACCAAAACCAAATCAGCATCGGTGCAGAGAGTAAAATAAAAGCGCCAAAGATCATCCGCCAATCAGCAATCCAGATAATGCCTTGCCCCAAAGACGGTGCTATCGCTGGCACCATAATGAACACAATCATCGTGAAGGACATGATCTGCGCCATTTCGCGTCCTGAATAGCAGTCGCGCACTAAAGCCATCGTCACCACTCGCGGCGCTGCGACCCCAATGCCTTGCAAAATACGTCCAAATAGCATCATTTCGAAGCTATGCGCAAACATCGACACTAAACTGCCGACCATGAATAGCCCCAAGCCCCAATAGATCAAAGGCTTGCGTCCGATGCTATCTGAAATCGGGCCAAACAATACTTGTCCAACCAACATGCCCAAAAATACGGTAGAAATAATCAATTGCGGTGAGTTGGGATTGCTTACCCCCAAATCAGTACCGATGACAGGTAAAGCAGGCAACATGGCATCAATGGCCAGTGCCATCAGGGAAGAAAGGAGTGCGACTAAAGCCACAAACTCGACTAGGCCGGGCATTTTCGGCTGCATAATTTAAGTTTCTACTTTGGAGGAAAACACGAAAGTGTACGACCAAAAGTCCAGCTTGTGAACGAGGCTTATTGCGTACTAGGTGTTTAATGGCTATCTTACGCGCTTTAAACAGCCGATATTTAAGACCAAATCAAGGAGCAATATCATGGCTTTCACGCTGCCAGCCCTGCCTTACGCACAAGATGCTTTAGCCCCACATATTTCTGCAGAAACTTTTGAATATCATTACGGCAAGCATCATGCTGCCTATGTCACTAACCTGAATAACCTGATTCCTAATACTGAATTTGCCGATAAATCACTCGAAGAGATCGTTAAAACTTCTTCTGCAGGTATTTACAATAACTCTGCACAAGTTTGGAATCACACGTTCTTCTGGAATTGCATGAAGCCAAATGGTGGTGCTGCCCCGACGGGTGCACTCGCGGATGCCATCAATAACAAATGGGGCTCCTACGACGATTTCAAGAAAGCTTTCCAAGCCTCTGCGGTCGGCAACTTTGGTTCTGGCTGGACTTGGCTGGTGAAAAAAGCTGATGGTTCAGTCGATATCGTCAATATGGGTGCTGCTGGCACGCCATTGACGACTGGCGATAAAGCGCTGCTGTGCATTGATGTCTGGGAACATGCTTATTACATCGACTATCGCAATGCGCGCCCTAAATTTGTGGAAACTTTCCTGAATAATTTAGTCAATTGGGATTTTGCTGCCGCTAATTTCGCAGCATAATAGCGTCCTAAAGGAAGAGGCCGGGTTATTATGCCCGGCTTTTTTATGATTTTTTTTCGTTAAACACTTGAAGTGCCCCTATAACAGTCCTACAAATAACAAGGATAACGTCCACAGGATCATTTATGTTAAGTAAAGCAGTTAAACTGCGTGAAACCTCAAGCTTCGTGCTGGAGTGGATGAAGGCGCCACTGGTTACTGCCTCCGTGCTACCTTCTAGCCAACGTTTAGCCCGTAAAATGGTGAAGGGTTTAAGTGCCGAAGTAGGTAGAGTGGTCGAATTAGGCCCAGGTACTGGCGTGTTTACTCGCCAGCTGCTCGCTTGTGGTATCCCTGAAGAAAATTTGGTGTTGATTGAGCTGAACCGTAAGTTCGCCAAAAATATGCAAGAGCACTATCCAAAGGCACTGGTTGTTAATGGCGCAGCGGAGTCCTTAACGCGTCTTCACTTAACAGGTGTGGGTGCTGTTGTGAGTGGCCTGCCCTTTTTGTCGATGAAAGACAAACAAATCGATGAAATTTTGAAAGGTGCTTTCCAAGTTTTAGGCAAAGAGGGTCTATTTATTCAATTCACTTATGGACATCGCTGCCCAGTGAAACCGCAAATTCTGCAACATCACGGCTTAATTGCTGAACGCAGTAGTTTTGTCTTGAATAATTTCCCACCAGCTAGCGTGTATCATATAAAAAAAAGAGTGCATTAATTTGCCGTTTTGGGGATGTTGTTATCAGTACTAGGAAGCTTTGAAATGGCTTAGGCTCTGCTTATGCCGCCTAAGGTGCTTTGATTGACATAAGCGCATCCATCCCATATATTCAATCCTTTGAATAACTAAAGGCAGCCTGAAATGGCTGCCTTTTTGTTTTTCCCAAGCTTAACTGGAGGGTTTGCAATGACGACTATAATTAAAGAAACACTAATGCCGACCTATGCACGCCTACCTGTCACCTTTGCACGGGGTGAAGGCGCTGTGCTGTTTGATACTGAGGGGAAACAGTATTTAGATGCGGTGGCTGGCGTCGCTGTTTGTAGCCTAGGCCATGCTCATCCTCAAGTCGCTGATGCGATTAGTGAGCAAGCCCATCGCTTGATGCACACTTCTAATCTTTACCAGATTGAAAACCAACATGCTTTAGGTGATCGACTCTGTGCTTTAGCAGGTATGGAGAATGCGTTCTTCTGTAATTCAGGCGCTGAAGCGAATGAAGCAGCGATTAAGATTGCCCGCCTGTATGGTCACAACAAAGGTATCGAACGCCCAGTTATTATTGTCATGAGTAACGCCTTCCACGGGCGCACGATGGCAACGGTAACTGCGACTGGCAATCCTAAAGCGCAAGCCGGTTTCGCGCCTTTGTTAGAAGGTTTTGTACGCGTTCAATACGGTGATGCTAATGCAGTTGCTCAGCAATTAGCGGCTGACTCCAATATTGTTGCCGTACTGGTTGAGCCTGTACAAGGTGAAGGTGGAGTTCAAGTCCCCAGCGCTGATTATCTGCCACGCTTGCGTGAGCTTTGCGACCAACACGATTGCTTGTTGATGGCCGATGAAATTCAAACGGGTATGTGCCGTACAGGTAAATGGTTTGCTTTCCAACATACCTCGATTCAACCCGATGTGATGACCTTAGCAAAGGCACTCGGTAATGGCATGCCGATTGGTGCTTGTTTAGCACGTGGCAAGGCCGCCCACGTCTTCGCTTATGGCAATCATGGCTCTACCTTTGGTGGTAATCCTTTAGCTTGTCGGGCTGCTTTAGCTGTGATTGAGATCATGGAACAAGAGCAGTTAGCCCAACGTACTACTGAATTGGGCGAATATTTCTTAACGAATTTCCGTGCTGGCTTAGCCAATGTAGCTGGTGTGAAGGATATTCGTGGCAAAGGCTTAATGATCGGCATTCAGCTCGAGCGTGATTGCGGCGAGTTAGTCAAGCAAGGCCTAGCCAAAGGTATTTTAATTAATGTGACTGCAGGAAATGTTATCCGCTTGTTGCCGCCTTTAGTCATTACACAGCAACAAGCTGACCAGATCATAACTACAGTCATAGATTTAATACGGGATTTTTTATAATCTCGTTATTTATCGTGCCGGATGCTAGAGAGCTGATATGAGTACAGTCCGACATTTCCTCACTTTAAGCGATTTCAGTGCTATTGAGTTGCTCGCGGTGATTGACCGCGCCATCGACTTAAAAGCCATGACTAAACGTGGTGAAATCTACACCCCTCTACAAAATCGTAGCTTAGCGATGATTTTTGAAAAGGCGTCTACACGAACACGGGTTTCGTTTGAAGCGGGAATGACGCAGCTGGGTGGTCATGCTCTGTTTTTATCACCGAACGATAGTCAGTTAGGTCGCGGCGAACCGATTGAAGATGCGGCGCGAGTGATTTCCCGCATGGTCGATCTGGTGATGATTCGCACCTTTGAGCAGTACAAAGTTGAACGCTTTGCTGCTTATTCGCGCGTACCTGTGATTAATGGCCTGACGGATACGCATCATCCTTGCCAATTGTTGGCAGATATGATGACTTGGATTGAGCAGCGCGGCTTACCGAATGGCCGTATCGTTGCTTGGGTGGGAGATGGCAATAATATGTGCCATTCTTGGATGGAAGCCGCACGTTTATTTGATTTCAAATTACGCGTTTGTACCCCACAAGGGTATCAGCCTAGCCCGACAATTGCTGCCGCTAATGCTTCACACCTGACTTTCTGCGCTACCCCACAAGCAGCCGTACAGAATGCTGATGTAGTCACTACAGACACTTGGGCAAGCATGGGACAAGAAGCTGAAAAGAAGCAGCGTGAGATCGCGTTTGCAGGTTTTGAAGTCACTGAAGATTTAATGGCTTTGGCGCATCCTGATGCTATTTTCATGCATTGCTTACCCGCTTATCGTGGCAAAGAAGTGTCAGCGGCGGTGATTGATGGGCCACAAAGTGTGGTTTGGGATGAAGCAGAAAATCGTTTACATGCTCAAAAAGCTTTAATGGAAGCTTTGCTACTGGGATTTTCTAACTAATCAACGAGTGCGATTCTATGCGTATCATCACCGCTAATGTTAATGGCATTCGTTCTGCGGCCAAAAAAGGTTTTTTCGCTTGGCTTGGAACCCAACAAGCGGATGTCATTTGTATCCAAGAAACCAAAGCACAGATTCATCAACTACAAGAAGATCCTGATACATTTTTCCCCAATGACTATCACTGCTATTACCATGATGCGCAAAAGAAAGGTTATAGCGGTGTTGCTTTATATTGCCGTAACCAGCCTGACTCAATCGTTATTGGTATGGATTCTGAAGAGTTTGATGCTGAGGGTCGCTATTTGGAAGCACGCTTTGGCAATTTAAGTGTCGCCTCACTTTACTTACCTTCTGGTTCCTCTGGAGAGGTGCGTCAAGCGGCTAAATACCGCTGTATGGCACACTTTGAAACCGTATTAGACAAGCTGAAAAATCAAGGCCGCCAAGCGATTATTTGTGGCGATTGGAATATTGCGCATAAACCCGAAGATTTGGTCAACTGGAAGGCCAACCAAAAATACTCGGGTTTCTTACCCGACGAACGTGCTTGGCTGGATAAGCTTTTTGTTGAGCATGGATTTATTGATGCCTTTAGAGAGCTGCCACAAGAGCCTGAACAATACACTTGGTGGTCAATGCGCACCAATGCTTGGGACAAGAACACGGGCTGGCGGATTGATTATCATGTCTTAACGCCAAACCTCAAAGGCACAGTAAGTGCCACTAGCATTTATAGAGCTGAGAAATTCTCTGATCATGCACCCGTGGTAATTGATTACCGCAAACCTTAGATTTTTTCGATTTTAAAACCAGAAGCCAGAATCACTTTTAAGACTTCGCGCGCTGTATTGCGGTCGTAGGCTTTTTCGATTTCTGATAATTCCTCATAGGGAATCAAGCAAGGATGAAGTTTGTTTGCATCATCCCGTTCCTCACCATAAACCCAACCATCTTGAATGCGCTGCTGCGCCCAAACCTCATGGGTGTTATAAGACAATAACTCTAACAACTCCTCTAAAGCTTTAGGCATAACCACTTTAGAGGTATCAATAGGTTCTGGTTGGTACATATAAAATTCCAGCATAGTTTTTATTAGTTTGGTCGGAAGCTCGTCTTACGTCAAATAAGTGTATTAGGTCGCCGCCAAACTCCAAATATTAATAAGACTAATAGCACGAATAACCAATAATCAAAACTACCCGTACCTCCCGTTTGATTCAAATTTGGATTAGGCGATACAGGTGGCGTAATCGGCGGTGTGGGTGTAGTGCCAGGATTAGGATTAACTGGAGGTGTTACAGGTGGCTCAGGCTCTGGTTGGGCTAAATCAGTACCTGAAATATCTGCGCTGCTACTTAAAGGGTTACGTGCTTGCCAATCGCGTGGAGTTAGCGAAATATAGGACCAGTGCGCATCCATAAACGGCGCATCTTCTGCCCGCGGCATGTGATAAAAGGTGGTACTTGGCCAAACTACTAGATCAGCACCTTGCAAATCTTCGCCATTCACAAAACCAAACAGGCTATCTGCACATCCTTCTAAAGTCGGATTATGCGAAGCATACAACTCACAATCTTTAAAAGTTGTGAAATAAATATCTTCACGCGTAAAAGTTTCCGAATCAGGGCCAATATCTTGTTGCTCTGATTGGGGCAAACGGATCTCGTAAGCTAAAGCTTGGCCTTCCGCATTCTTTTGCTCACGATCACGAATCAGCCAACGACGAGCTGTAGCTGGGTTTACGCTTCGCCCTAACTCACTCTCAAACTCTTGGCGCTGAACGACTGACCGATCACCCTGCTCCTGTAAATTAAGCTCCTCAATCGCATCATCACGCGAGGTACCTGCAAGGTCGAAATCCAACTTCCAAAAGAAGTTGTGCACATGGCCTAAACCGACTTTATTATCTTCGATTAGCCAACCTGCATCTTCAGCATCGGCATCATTAAAGCGCTGTAAAGCCCCTGTTGCGCCAACGGCGGGTTCAATCGACCCATCTTCGTAGAAACGCCATAGAGGAATATAGTGATAAGCACCAACGCGAGAAACGCTAAATAAGGATAATGACTCTGCTTGTACATGCTCGGATTGATAGCGGAAGCCTTGCTCACTTTTACTAATTTGCTCACAGATAACAGGCTTATCATCAAAACGCAGTAATTTACCTGCTGGACAGTCATTCTGATTCAAGCCAACCATGTAGTTGCCGCCCAAGCCATAGTCAGAAATATCATGGTAGCGTGCACCATTGTCATCATAGGGCACATGAATTTGCGCAAGATTGGCTGTGCTCAACACCATGCGTCGCTGCCCTGCCTTGGGGGTGTAATGTATTTTATGCAGCATAACCCCTTCTCGATTACGTTGCTCCCAACACATATCCCAGCGCGCGCCATTGGCTAAGGTAACGTTGATGTAGTAATCATCCGAACAAAACTCAGCAGCAAAGCTAGGTGTCAGATAAATGTTACTAGTCAGCAGCAGCAATATAGATACAGAATTAAAAAGTGTTTTGATTTTCATAGTTGCAGTCTAAAAGATGCAAGCCAAGAGTCGATGCGTAGATCAATAAATGGTATTTATTAGTTGATGACTTAAATACAAGCTTTAAAATCTAAGTTGGCTGAGACCAAGCTCTAGCTTTAGTAATTATTTCCTTAATCCTTGCTGAGCATTCAGCTATACTTCAATCCTTATTAGCCAACCCCACGCCCCCATAACTGCATGAATCCAAGTATCTTTAAGCTGAAACAAATTGGCCCAGGTACTCTCTATATAATGCCCTGCCCGCGCGCTAGCGTTCTGGCGGAGGACATGAGTTTCTATATGGATTTGGGCATTAACACCGTTGTTTGTTTGCTAGAAAAGGCAGAAATGATTGCACGCGGCTTAGCACTTGAAGAGCGCCTCTGCCACGAACTAGATCTTCGCTTTGAACACTTCCCTATTCCAGACCGTGCCATACCGAGTAACTTGGCAGCTTTCCGTGGATTAGTGGATAAGCTTGATCTGGAGCTTAAACAGGGGCGTAATATTGCTATTCATTGTTACGCAGGTATTGGGCGCACTGGCATACTGGCGGGTAGTTTATTGATTCGTAATGGTATACAGCCGCAAGAGGCCATCGAGTTGATGTCTGAAACTCGCGGAAAAAATATGCCGCAAACGCAAGTTCAGTATGAGTTTTTAGTGGATAATGACGAACAACATGCTCTGATTGACCACGATAGCACCAGCGCGCCTACTCGCCCTTGGTGGCAGCGTTTGATTTCTTGGTCGCCTGCTGCTTAGTTTTTAGCCCGCATTGTTAATTGTTTGCCGCGCACTAGAACGACTGCAGCTACCGCACCTGCAATCCCACCAAATAAATGTCCATCCCAAGAAACACCTGGTTGCCAAGGCAATATCCCACTCAGCAAACTAGAACCATACATAAAGGTTACGGAAATTGCGATCAGCAAGGGCACGATCCGACGCTCTAACAGGCCTGAGACAATTAAAAATACCGCTAGACCAAACACTAAGCCACTAGCACCAATATGTAATGAGGAACCACGCCCAAACAGCCAAAGCAAAGCACCACCGAGCAAGACAATGATAATGACGATGTTGCGACTATTCGCACGCGAACCTGCTAACAAGGTCAGTAGCACCAACAAAGGCAAGGTATTACTCATAATATGCTGCCAGCTGCCATGCAGAAAAGGCATCGTCACGATACCAAAAATATGCGCACCCTCGCGTGGTACTAAGCCGAACTGCTCTAAAGGCAAGAAGCGATCTAATAAAAACACTAGCCAAATTAAGCCAACAAAGACTAAAACCGCAGGTAACTCCTGCCGAATGCTATGTTGGTTATTTGGGTTAGTCATAGTGCTTTTCCCTGTAAAATTCGCTTCAAGGTAGCCACACCGAGTTCCTGCATGACTTTTATGTTGCGCTCTGGAATCGCATCAACATTGGGATGCTGCGCAATCGCTTTCGCTAAACTATCCTCGCGCAGTAAATGTAGCATTGGATAGGGCGAGCGATTAGTATAATTCTCAACATCATCCAATTCAGTTCCAGAGAACTGATAATGTGGATGAAAGCTGGCAATTTGTAAAATACCCTCTAAGCCCTCTTGGTAGAGCAACTCATCTGCATCATCCAGAAAATCATTGTAGGCATGAAAATTAGTCAAGGTTTCTGGGTGAATAAGCAAAGTGGTTTCCACCTTATCCGCAGGCGTTGCTTGCAGCGCATGTAGCTCAGCTTTAAGGACTGCCAAGAGCAATTCAGGCTTCGACGCTGGCGTCACGTTAAAACGCACTAAACCCATTTGATAAGGTTTATGGGCGAATGGGCATAGATTATGTCCTAGCACCAACTGCTCGATCCATTGACGCGTTTGAGCCATCACAGTCGCTGCTTGTGGATGAGAAACCATTGCTACCCTACTCCTGAAAAATTTCTTTAATGAATTGTTCGCCAGTTTGAATTTGCTTTGAATGCTGGCGGCGCGTCCACACTAAATAACTAATTATCACCAATAATGCCAGAAAAATAGACAAACCTAACCAAGAAGAATGATCTTTCTGTAGCTCTGGCTGAATAGGCATAGGCGCCACCACCTGATGAGTTGGCTTTGGTGAAATGGGTGCAGTAGCTACAGTCCCTTTAGACCCATACGCTTCAGTTAAAGGCTCCACTAAATCGCCTTGTGTTGAATCAGCTGATCCTTGATTATTGGCAGTGCTTGGTTGATTACCAGCTCCAACCGCTGAACTAGCTGAATCATCTAATGAAGGGATTGTTTGAGCGATATCCGCTGTATTATTGAGATTCAATACAGTAAACCCAAGCACCAGCGACACACCTAAGCCGCCCACCAAGAGTCCCCAACGCAGAGTCGACTTTGCCGTTTGGCTTGCCATAGTGTTAGGATCAGCAGAAATAAAATTACTTAAGGCATGAAATTGCCCAAGTTCAGTAGGCAAAGGGGTTTGATCCAATAGAATCGGTACAATGCGTTTTTGCATGGTCAGAGCAATCGACCATTCACGCTGTACCCATTCAGAAACTTGAGCATGCTTGCTCCAGAATACGAGGACGCGCTCAGCTTCGGCTAGTTTGGAACGAATGACATCCTCCCAGCGATCACCGAACTCAATATCATCAATATCGCGGAAGACATCGGCGCCACCCGCTTCTAAAAGCTCAACCGCTTTTTCTACTTGGCTGCCATCTTTACGTGAATAAGAAACGAAAACAGTTTTTTTTGTCATGCATTGATCCTAGCTGCAATACAGCACTGTAACAGCGCTGCATTACAAGCATAGTTCAAAGCGTATCGCTTACGAACTGCCAAGCGCTAACTTAGTGCTTACTATTACTCGTATTCGCCAAGCGTTTGGTGACCACGACTACACTGTCATCCATATCACTTTTATGGCGCTCAAAGCCTAAGCGACTCATTAAGCGCAACATCCCAGTATTTTCTGCTAAGACCTCGCCAATAATCGTATTTAAGCCGCGCCCGCGCGCCGTATCAATTAAGGTTTCCATTAGCAGGCCACCTAAACCGCGCCCTTGCCAAGAATCGGCAATTACCAGAGCAAATTCGCAGCTTTGCCGGTCGGGATTGATCGAATAACGGCAAACACCGACTTCTTTATCCACCCCGTCTTCGCGTGCTATCCCCACAAATGCGATTTCACGGTCGTAATCAATTTGCGTAAAGCGCACCAGCATGTCTGGAGTAAGCTCACGCAATGATTGCATAAAGCGCATATAACGCGACTCTCGCGAGAGGTTGCGTACAAACTCCTGTTCCATTTCAGCATCTTCAGGACGAATGGGACGAATCATAATATTGGTTCCATCCGCAAGTTGTTGCTGCTTCACCAAATCATTTGGATAAGGATGAATCGCCATATGATCATAGCGCTGAGCAGCACCTTTTGGATAACCGACTGTGAAACGTGCATCCACCGCGACCGCACCGTCAGGGCTAGCCATCAGTGGGTTAATATCCATCTCAATGATTTCCGGTAGCTCACAGACCATTTCTGAAACACGCTGGAGCATTTGCCGTAAAGCCGGAAAATCCACCTCTGGCATATTGCGGAACTCAACCAACATGCGCGCAGCCCGAGTACGACAGATCATTTTTTTGATCATATATTCGTTCAAGGGCGGCAAAGCCACAGCACGATCACGATGTACTTCAACCGCAGTACCACCGGTACCAAAGCTAATTACTGGGCCGAAAACAGGATCACGCACCACACCAATCATCAGTTCACGAGCAGCCGCACTGCGATACATGCGCTCCACCGTAATGCCTTCGATGCGTGCTTCCGGCATAGCTTTAGCCGTTGCTTCCATTAGCTCCTGATAGACGCTGCGTACCGTGCGGGCACTATTGATATTTAAACGCACCCCATTCACATCAGACTTATGCATAATATCGGGTGAACTTACTTTCATGACTACCGGAAAGCCCACTGATTCAGCAGCAACTAAAGCCTCTGCTGGGCTACGGGTCAAAATCGTTGGCAAAGAAGGAATACGAAAGGCCGATAAAATCGCACGCGATTCGGTGGTAGAAAGTGCACGGCGCCCTTCAGCCAGCACACTTTCAATAATTAAGCGCGCGCCTTCTACATCGGGCTCAGAGATTTGCTCTTCCACTGAGGCAGGGACTTGCATCAGCATTTTCTGATTACTGCGATAAGAAGATAAATACGAGAACGCTTCGACAGCCGATTCAGGGGCAGTGAAATGCGGCACTTTGGCTGCCGATAACAGTTCACGAGCGGCTTCCACTTGTGAATTGCCCATCCAACACGTTAGTAACGGCTTCTTAAATTTAGCTTTGGCATTGATTACTACTTGAGCAACTGCAGACGGGTCAGTCATCGCTTGTGGAGTGAGCATGACTAACACACCATCTACGCTCTCATCGGCCAGACAAATATTTAAGACTGCTTCATAACGCTCAGGCGTTGCATCACCCAAAATATCCACTGGGTTACCATGCGACCAAGCTGCAGGTAGCACTTTATTTAAAGAAGTGACCGTAGCAGCCCCTAATTTTGGAATACGCAGATTCATTTCCACCGCGCGATCAGTCGCCATCACGCCAGGGCCACCACCGTTGGTGACAATCATTAGGCGATTTTGTGCCACGGTCATACCAGAAGACAGAATTTCTGCAGCAGAAAATAGCTGAGTAATCGTATTAACTCGCACGACACCGGCACGCTCTAAGGCTGCATCGAAAGCATCATCACCCCCCACAATCGCCCCCGTATGGGAACTAGCCGCACGTGAACCTTCTTCATAACGTCCGGCTTTCAAAACAATCACAGGTTTCATGCGTGAGGCTGCCCGCAAGCCACTCATAAAACTACGCGCGTCGTGAATACCTTCTACATACAACAAAATACTGTCCGTCTTAGGGTCAAGCGCTAAGTAATCGAGTACATCGCCAAAATCGACATCGGCGGCATCACCTAAAGTGATAACATTAGAAAAACCAACTTGGCGGGTACTCGCCCAATCCAAAATCGCAGTACAAACTGCACCTGATTGAGATACTAAAGCTAGATTTCCTGGTAGAGCTTGGCTTTTACTAAAGGTTAAATTTAAACCGGTGGAAGGACGCATGACACCCAGACAATTGGGGCCAATTAAATGCATGCCATAATGATGGATCAGTTCCATCACATCTTTTTCCATGCGTTTACCTCTTGCACCGGTTTCACTAAACCCAGCAGAGAGTACAATCACACCCTTAATCCCATGCTCACCACATTGTTTAACAATTTCGCCAACGGTACGCGCTGGAGTTGCTATAATCGCCAGCTCAATCGCATCAGCAATTACCGGTAAACCGGGATAGCAGGTTAAACCATGTACCGTTTCATGCTTGGGATTAATTGGAAAGATTTTTCCTTGAAAGCCAGCCGCCATTAAGTTTTGCAAAACGAGGAATCCGACGGTGTTAGGCCGTCCTGTGGCGCCGAAAATAGCTACTGCTGAAGGCGCGAATAATTGATTTAGGTAATGGTGGCCCATTATTAAAACCTCTATGATAGTTCTACTGAGGCCGAGAACTAATAAAAACCGCTAGTACGTTGTTAATAACGTCATTTTTGTGCACTGCAACATATACTACTCCTTATAGACTGAAAAAACCATGACAGCAGCAGTAATTAGTCATCAAAAGTGTTCACTCCACGATAATGGAACACCCCATCATCCAGAATCACCTGACAGGATTGATGCGATTAACAACCGCATGATTACCTCAGGTGTTGACTGGATTACCCGCCATTATGATGCACAAATGGCTACCCGTGAACAGCTCTTACGCGTGCACGAAAACTATTACATCGACAAAATCTTTGAAGCAGCGCCCAACGATGACAGCATCATCGACCTAGATGGTGACACGGGTATGAATAAGCATAGCTTAGATGCTGCTTTATATTCAGCCGGTGCTGCTGTTCAAGCCGTTGACTTAGTCATGACGACTAATTATAAGCACGCCTTCTGCGCCACTCGCCCCCCCGGCCATCATGCAGGCCGTGCTCATTCGGCTGGCTTCTGCCTATTCAATAATGTAGCTGTCGGCGCAGCCCATGCCATGGTTCAATACGGTCTTGAACGAATTGTGATTGTCGATTTCGATGTGCATCACGGCGATGGCACCGAGTCTATTTTTATTAATGACCCGCGCGTCTTATTTTGCTCTTCCTTCCAGCATCCTTTCTACCCGTATACAGGGGCTGACACGCGTGCCCTCAATATTCGCAATCTGCCGATGCAAGCAGGTACACGCTCCGGTGAATGGCGTGAGCAAGTACGTGAACAATGGATTCCATCTTGGGTTGAATACCAGCCTGAATTAATCATGATTTCAGCCGGTTTTGACTCGCATCTAGAAGATGATATGGGTGGCTTTAATTTGGTGGAAGCAGACTATGTATGGATTACTCGCGAACTCTGCCAAATCGCTAAAGATTGTCGGCATAATCGAGTGGTTTCATGCTTAGAAGGTGGCTACGATTTATCTTCACTGGGTCGCAGTGTGGCTGCGCATGTGAAAGAGCTGGCTGAGTTTCACTAACCCCATAAAGAAAGGGATAAGCGACTTTGCGCCTATCCCCTCCAAACTCCTCTCCTCCAGAAGTCTTAAGCGGCTATTTTCAAATAAGGCTGATCATCCCATGCCAAAGGCAAGCCTAATTGATGCGCTACTTCGAAGGTTAAACTCGGGATATTGAGCGTATAGAAGTGTAACTGATTTACGCCTTCAGCCATTAACTTTTCGCATAAATCGACGGCTAATTCGATGCCTAATTTTTTCTGCTCTTGGCTACCTGCGACCGTACCTTCAAACACTTTGTTTAAACGCGCAGGTACAGTAGCTCCACAACGCGCGCTAAAGGCTTGAACTTTATCAAAATCATGCACGGGTAAAATGCCTGGCACTAAAGACTGTTCAATGCCCACTTTCACAGCAGCATCGCGGAAGCGCAAAAATACTTCAGGATCAAAGAAATATTGAGTTAAAGCACGCTGAGCACCTGCATCTAATTTGCCTTTTAACTGCTTTAAATCCGCTTCTAAACTAGCCGCTTTCGGGTGCACTTCAGGATAAGCAGCGACGCTAATATCGAAATCAGCTACCGTGCGCAGCGCTTGCACCATATCAGCGACATCATTGATACCACCTTCGGTTAAATCAGCATCACCGCGTAAAGCCACAATCCGCTGCACACCGTTTTCTTTAAAACGACTGGCTAATTCCAACAGAGATGCGCGTGTGTGCCCAGCAGCGGTTAAATGCGCTGCGACTGGCACATGGCATTCGCGCTGCATATTGAAGACTGTTTCTAAACTGTGATCGCGCTCGCTGCCCAAAGCCCCATAAGTCACTGAGAAAAAAGCAGGCTTGAGCATTTCCAACTGGCCAATGTTCCGCCATAAGGTGCGTTCCATGCGTGGAGTTTTAGGCGGGAAAAATTCAAAGGACAAAACAGGGCTAGTCATACAAAAAATCTCTGGTCACAGTTGTTATCATGAGTGCATTCTCTTATGCTTGTTCAATGAAAGCAATTTCAACTTTATCAATAAAAAATTGAAAATTACTGAATGAACCTACAACGTAAGCACCTAGAATTGATTCAAGCCCTGCAAAGCAGCGATACGTTAGCCGCCACCGCCAGCAAATTGCATATGACACCGTCGGCTCTTTCGCATCAATTGGAGGAACTGGAAAAGCGCATGGGTTTAGCGGTGGTGAATCGTAAAAGCAAACCGCTGCATTTAACAGCGGCTGGCAAGCGCTTATCAGAAACGGCGCTTGATGTTTTGCCACGCTTCGAGCGCTTAGAAGCTGATTTAAACCGCCAAGTGAAAGGCTTAGGTGGACGTTTAAATATCGCGATTGAATGCCATTCTTGCTATTTATGGTTGCTGCCAACTTTGGATCAATTCCGGCGCAGCTGGCCAGATGTAGAGCTGGATCTATCGGGTGGATTTAGCTTCGGCAGTTTACAAGCACTAGCAGCGGGTGATTTGGATTTCGTAATTACTGCTGACCCTGAGCCTATGAATGGGATTAGCTATATTCCCTTGTTTCAATACGAGTCCCTGTTAATTCTGCCACTGGATCATCCTTTATTAAAAGCCAAGGAAATTCAGCCAGCCATGCTGCAAGATCAGACTTTAATTATTTACCCCGTACCCCCTCGTAAGATGGATATTTTTCGCCTCTTCCTGCGCCCTGCTGATATCGAACCTGCACAGATTCGCCAGAGTGAATTGACGGTGATGATGGTCGCATTGGTAGCGAGCGGGCGTGGCTTATGTTCGTTACCGAATTGGGCTGCAGATGAGTATATAGACCGGAATTTCGTGACCGCTCGCTCTTTGGGCAAAGGTATTTTTAATACTTTGCACGCAGCTGTGCGTGAAGAAAGTTTGCAGTTGCCTTATATGCAGGACTTTCTCTTGTTAGCTAAAGACTTGCCGTTTTCTACTTTGAGGGGGATAGCGCGGCCTGCTTAAAACTAATATGCCACCTGTTTTTCCCGATGAAACACATATAAACCCGAACCTACTAAAATCGCGCTCCCTATCCAAGTATTGAGCGTGGGTAAATCGCCAAATAGCCACCAACCTAATACGGCGGCAGAAAGTAATTCAGTATATTGAAAGCCTGCTAACACCGAAGCATCGGCATATTGGAAGGCTTTAGTCACCATCACATGCCCAATGGAAGCCAAAACGCCGACTAAAATCAATTGCCGCCATTGCCAAAGCTCCGGCCACTCAAGATCGAAAGCAGATAAATGAAAAGGCTGCATAAGGAGAATGGCGAGTAAAATGATTAAAGAGCCAAATACGCCTGAATAAAACTGCATAGTGAATACAGAAACACCTTGATGCGTTGAGCTAGCACGCGCTAATTTGCGGGTAAAGAGTAAATAGAAGGCAAAGCCTAAGGCAGCAATTAAAGGCAGAATGGCGACTAAACCAAAAGGCGATTTGCCGGGCTGGATAATGATTAAAGCGCCGATCATGCCTACCCCGACTGCTGATAAACGCCGCCAGCCAATTTTCTCGCCTAACATCCACGGCGCTAATAAAGTAACTAGCAATGGCATGGTAAAGAAGATCGCGAGCGCATCCACTTGCGGCATCACTTGAATCGCCGCGAAAAAACAAAGGGTTGATACACAAATGCCGAGTGCACGCCAAAGATGCAAACGCAACTCTTCGCCACGCGGCATATATAATTCGCGCCCAACAAAAGGCAAAAGAAACAAGCTCTGGAAGCCAAAACGAGCCAGTACAATGCTTGCCACTGCGATGCTATCGCCCATCACTTTAGCCGCAGCATCCATTGCAGGCAGCAAAATTACGCCGAGCGCCATGAGCTGAATGCCCAGAGCTTGATCTTTTGCTTGCATCATCCGGAACTTAGAGCGCTTTTAAGACCACTTCAGCTTTACTGACTTCAAAGCTATTCGGGGCTTCGACATTCAATAGTTTCACTACCCCATTCTCAATCACCATGGCATAGCGTTGTGAACGCGTGCCACCAAAATAACCCGTTTCTAACACTAAGCCTAAAGCTTTAGTCAAAGCCCCACCGCCGTCCGCAATCATTGTTAGGTTTTCAGCATTTTGTGCAGCACCCCAAGCTTGCATCACGAAAGCATCATTCACGGATAAACAAGCAATCATATCTACGCCTTTGGCTTTCAGCTCATCCGCTAGCACCACATAACCGGGTAAATGTGCCGCTGAACACGTCGGCGTAAATGCCCCCGGCAAAGCAAATAGCACGACTTTTTTGCCTGCAAATAAATCAACGGCATTAATTTTTTTATGCCCTTCAGCACCCGCGACTGTTACTTCAACCGCTGGAATGGTTTCGCCAACTTGAATCATCACACTCTCCTAGGTTTGTATTGAAATAGATCTTGTAATCAAGGTTGAGTATTAAAACATAAAACTCAAGCCAGATACTTGCTGCCTTAATCTTTAAGGGATTAACAAAGTCGTGCCAGTGGTTTTCCGCCCTTCTAAATCGTGATGCGCTTGTTGGACATCTTTCAAAGCATAGCGCTGATGAATAGGCACTGTCACTTTGCCACTGGCAACCATCGCAAATAAATCGCTCGCATTTTCCTGCATGGCATCATCCGCAGCGGTATAGGTCATTAACGTCGGGCGAGTCATATACAAAGAACCTTTCGCGGACAATAAGCCTAAGTCGAAGTGAGTAATTGGCCCGGAAGCATTGCCATAACTGACGAATAAACCACGTGACTGTAAACTATCCAGTGAACCCATTAAAGTAGACTGCCCTACTCCGTCATACACAACGGGTACGCCTTTGCCATTAGTGATTTCACGCACGCGCTTCGCTACATCTTCGCTATTATAATTAATCGTGTAATCGCAGCCATGCTCACGCGCAATCACCGCTTTTTCCTCAGAACCGACTGTACCAATCACGGTAACACCCAAAGCCTTAGCCCACTGGCAAGCCATTAAACCCACACCACCGGCGGCAGCATGGAATAAAATCGTTTCCCCAGCCTGCACCAGATAAGTTTCACGTAAGAGATAGCGCACAGTCATGCCTTTGAGCATCATCGCGGCGGCGGTTTCATCACTGATTCCGTCCGGCAATTTGCAAACGCGATTCGAGGGCATATTCCGTAACGTGGTATAGGCTCCAATCGGACCAGTGCCATAAGCGACCCGATCACCGATTTGTAAATGCTCAACACCAGCACCCACCGCTTCCACCACACCGGCTGCCTCTAAACCAAGCCCACTCGGCAAAGCCACAGGATATAAGCCGCTGCGATGATAAGTATCAATATAATTCAAACCAATGGCCGTATGCCGCACTTGTACCTGACCCGCTGCAGGTGTACTCACTGCTTCTTGCACCAGCTCCATCACTTCGGCGCCACCTTGGGCTTGGATTTTTACCACCGTTGCTATGCTCATTCAAAACTCCTTGCACTAATGACTGAATAGGCTGCTTTATACTGCGCCCAAATACTAAACACGAATAGCCTCGTAGTTTGTAGCAGACCAAGCCAGCTACTCAAGCAGGCAAACTGTGCCGCTGCAAATAAATCTAAACTAAGTCTATTACTAGTACGCAGGCTCTTTTAAACTTTGCTACTTCTTTCAGTGAAAATAAGCACCTTCAACTATGTACGCAGAAACTTTCAAGCTCGATGACTATTGCCGTCGAATTAACTTTACGGGTGAGCTAAAACCTGAGCTAGCCACCGTGCAAGCCTTGATGCAGCAGCATTTAAAAACGATTCCCTTTGAAAACTTAAATGTTTTAGCGGGCAAAGTGATCTCGCTGCAGCCCGACGATATTGTTGAGAAACTCATTCACCAGCAACGCGGCGGTTATTGCTATGAAATGAATGGCTTATTCACAATGGCCTTAACCGCTTTGGGCATTGATTATCAATGGGCCGCCGCGCGCCCGCTCTTTTACCCCGCTAAACGTCCACGCACCCATGCGGCCTTGATTGTAAATTTTGAGGGCGTGGAATGGTTATTGGATTTGGGCTTCGGCAGCTACGGAATTCGCGAACCGATGCGTTTAGACTTGCTGGATCAGCCCATCCAGCAAGGCTTTGATCAGTTCATGCTGACTCAAGAGGCTGATGGTGATATCGCCGTGCAAGCTTTAGTCGATGGCGCTTGGGTGAAGCAATATGGCTTTAATCGCAGCCCAGTAGAGTGGATTGATTTCGTGCCTGCGAATTGGCTGAACTCAACTCACCCCGACGCGATTTTCACCCAAAAATTGGTGATTGTGCTGTTCACTAAAGAAGGGCGAAAAATTTTAGCTGGGAATATGTTTAAAGAATATAAAGCTGGCCAGTTAACTCAAATTGCGCTGCAAGATGAGCAACTAGCTACCGTGTTAAAACAAGATTTTAACTTGATTAAACCGCTGCATGCTTGAAACTCAACGCTTGCTGCTCCGCCAATGGCAAACCTGTGATTATCCTGAGTTTGCCAAATGGAGCGCTTAGGCATGCAACGTGATCCTTTAGTCTTTGAGCATTCTGCTTTGCCAGCCGAGCATGTTTTGGCTAAACACTGCTTGTATCGTTGCTCAACAAGCGCTCTTCCACATAACGCACAATACTTTCCAGCAAAATTTCACGCGGATAATCGTTTTTATCCAGCAAAAACCGTAAAAACGGCCAGCGATGCGCCAAGGGCAGAGTCAAAGCCCAATGGTCTGCATTAGCATAGCCCAATAAATCACTACCCGGAATCAGCGCATCTTCTGCTAAGACTTGGCTATCATTTTTCAAGCTAAATTGGGCTAATTTACGGTGATTGAGGCGCAGAATCCGTGAAACTTGCTCAGGCTCGGGTAGGGCTACTAAGGAAAAATAACGGATTTCAGCCGGTAAATTATGCGTAGCAAGCCACTGTTTACGCTCAATTCGATCCAAACTTTGTAAAGCCGCGCCATCACCCAGCTGACAGCCCGGTAAAGGAAGTTTGGCGAATAACCATTTAAGCCAAGCTGGAGTGGTTTCCACCAACGGTGAGCCACCAATCGCGCCCGCCAAACTCACCACAGCCGCAACACGCTCGCACAAGCCTGGATAAGTAATCAGCGCTTGTAAAGCGTCAATCGCACCTTTGGAATAGCCCAATAATACAAACCGATGCTTAGGCGGAAATGCAGTCAAAGCTTGTTGAATCATTGCAGCATTATGCTGGCTGCTAGAACGGCCATTGACTTTTAATACCGAACTCGTAAAGCCTCGCTCATGCAAATACTGACGCGCCCGATGAAATGGCGTCACTTGATGGCTTAAGCAGTCTGCGACTAATCCTGTGATGATCACATAATGCAAATCTAAGCGTGGCGCACCTAAATACACGGCTTGCCCTGTCGTCGACTGTTCATCTGCAAACTTTCGTAGCGCTTGCTCGGCTGGCAAATCAAAGGAGATATTTGCTTGTGGATAAGCCGAGCGTACGGCTTGAAAGACTTCCCGAAACCGATGGCGGACATCTAGTATGTTTTTAGGGATTGGTAGAGAAGTAATAGACACAGGCAGCTAAAACATAAATTAAGGGAAGGCCTGCATTCTTAATCAAATAGCCCACTAATTGCTAGAAGATTATTAGCGACCAAGGCTCTAGCAAATCACTAGAGCCTAACAATCAGACCCGTCTATTGCGCAGGCTTAGCACCGACCATTATCGTCACCATCTTATCGGGTTGGAGTTTGGCAGCAAATGCACGACGAATGTCTTCACTCGTCACTGCATCAATTTTCTGCGTCCAAGTATCTAAGTAGTTAAGCGGCAAGCCATTACGCGCAATATTGGCGATATTGCTGAGCAGATTACGGTTGCTATCAATACGCAATGGGAAACCGCCGATCAGATTATCCTTAGCGGCTTGTAGCTCCTCTGCGCTTGGCCCCTTTTCCATGAAGTCTTTTAGAACTTGCATAGCAAGATCAACTGCTTGCTGAGCTTGATCTGGGCGAGTTTGTAAACTAATCTTAAACTCACCAACACTTTGGCGAGCGGCAAAATAGCTGTCAATGCTATAAGTAAGCCCCCGTTTTTCGCGCACTTCATTGCTCAAACGCGAGACTAAACCACTACCACCCAGAATATGATTGCCGACTAAAATTGGGAAAAAGTCTGGGTCGCTGCGCTTCATGGCGGGCTGGCCGATCATGATTTGCGCTTGTGCAGAGTCAAAGGGCAGGTCTTGTTTAACGGCTGCCGTCAATTTGGCAGGATCAGTTAAATCAGCCAAAGCTGGGCAGCCCGTTTGTCCAGCGACCTGTAAGCCTTCCAACAATTGCGTGACCATCTGATCAGCTTGCTCGTGAGTTAAAGCACCAACAATGCTCACTTTAGCGTGGCAAGGATTGAGCTGAGTTTTATAAAACTGCTTGAGATCATCAAGGGTTAGCGCTTTGAGCGAGGCTTCCGTGGTGACATGCCCATACGGATGCTTGCCAAATACCGCTTTTGCATAGGCTACTCCAGCCGCATAACCCGGTTGGGTTTCTGCTTCTTTAATAGCCGCCATCGTTTTCTCGATTTCGCGCTGTGCTATTGCTGGCTCAAAAGCCGGGGCCGCGATTTGCTGCGCGGCTAGAACTATTGATTTAGGTAATACGTCAGGATAAGTCAGGCTGCGCAAGGCAAAAGCAAAGGTATCATCATCAGAGCCAATACTAAATTCAGCTCCTAAATCCGCCCAAGCATCGCCTAAAGCCGCTTCATCTAAAGCAGGGTGGTTCTTCCAAGCTAATACGCCTTTGCTCGCTAACGCAGCGGCGAGTGAAGACAGACCCATTTTACCTTCTGGATCACGACGCTTACCCCTATCGAATTCAACATGCACATCCACCATCGGAATCCCCATCGTGGAAGCCAGCCAAATGGAAGTACCATTGGGTTGTTGCCAGTTTTCAATCGGTGTTACTGCATTCGCATTGACCATACACGCTCCCAGAGCTAAGGCGCACAAGCTTTGATACGCTAATTTAACCGTGTTTATTTTCATGCTTAGTGCCTCAAACCAGCAGGAGGAGTCCGGGGTTTTGCATTAGGATCACGGGGTTGTGGGTTCAATACCGCAACTGTTAATTGATCATCACCAAAATACTTGTTTGCAACCGCTTTCACCTGCTCAGCGGTGATTTTGCGCAGCATATCAATCAGCTTGTCTTTGGTTTCAAGCGGTAGGCCAATCGCCCAAAGTGCACCCAATTCATTGGCTTGAGAAAACACCGAATCACGCTGATAAATCTCGGAAGCAATCCATTGAGTTTTGACTCGATTTAATTCAGCCTCGGTCACCCCCTCATCAGCGACCCGCTTAATTTGCCCACGTAAAGCGCCTTCTAAATCAGCCACCGTTTTGCCATTCGCAGGCACACCCTCCATAAAGAAGAGCTGTGGCCCACGCCCATACAGGCCATTACTAGTGCTTGCACTGTCTGCAATCCGCTGCTCATGGTTGATCAAAGCCCGCTCAAAGCGCGCGCCGTCATTGCCATCCATAATCGCGGATAGCACCGTGAGCACCAAGGCATCCCAATCATTGTCCTTGGGTTGGTCAACGCTAGTAAGCTGCGGCACTTTGAAAGCCATTAGCAAATAAGCTTGATCAGCAGGCGCTTTCACCTCTAAGCGTTTAATGCCTAATTGGGGTGGTTCAATGGCAGGCTTGCGTGGCTGTACGGGATGTGTGGCTAGGCTGCCATAGTATTTTTCTGCTAACACTAGCGCATCGTCCGGTTTTATATCACCCGCAATCACCACCGCAGCATTTAACGGGTTATACCATTGCTTATAAAAAGCGCGAGCATCAGCGGCGGTTAGATTATCTAAATCATTCATCCAGCCAATAACTGGATTACGATAAGGATTGACGTTATAGGTGGCCGCCATTAATTGTTCATAGAGTAAGGAGCGGGGTTGGTCATCGGTGCGCATCCGCCGTTCTTCTTTGACAACCTCTAATTCACGCTTGAACTCATCATCTGGCCATTGATTATTCACAAAGCTGTCGGCTTGCAGCTGCATCACTTCTTCTAATTTATCTTTAGGAATTTGCTGGTAGTACGCGGTGTAATCATCGCTCGTAAAAGCATTATCTTCCCCACCCAAAGCCGCTACCCGCCGCGAAAACTCACCGATTTTCACGGTAGGAGTCCCTTTGAACAGCATATGTTCTAAGACATGAGCGACACCCGTGGTACCACTCACTTCTTCCATGGCGCCTACTTTGAGCCAGAGCATATGCACGGCCGTCGGCGCTCGATGATCAGGCTTAACGATGAGTTGCATACCATTTTTCAAAGTAAACAGGCGTGTTTCTAAGGCTTTACTCGCCTCAGTAGCGGCTGAAGGGCTTGCGGTCATGGTTGTTGGTTGCTCTGCATCAACACTGATAGTTGCACTCCATGCTAATAAGCAGACGCATAAAACTCTTTTTCTCATTTAAAGTCTAACCTAGCAATTAACCAAGTGGCTGGTCGTTATTAACAAATTTTTTTAAATAGACAGCAACCCTAGCACAAAACGTAAATAATGCCTCATGTCCATTTGGTAATAAAAATGCCCAAGTTTTTAGAGGCCTGATTACACTGCAAGCTAACAAAACCCAGCGAGGATCAAGATGAATAAAGGACTACTAGCTTTAAGCACTGCCTGCTTACTGAGCGCGAGTTTCACCAGCCAAGCAGCCACTTCAATCACCAGTGTCTACACCGCTTTAGATGGCGCTGGCTGCAAAACCTTAGAATCCCATGAAGACGAAGGTGGCTGGTATAAAGGCCGCTGTACCGGCATTAGTGGCTATAACTTATTAGTCATGGAAGGTGATCTCCGCCAAACCATCACTGTTGTTGATCCGAAGAAAAAAGAATTCCCGCTTGAGTTATGGAGCACCGTTTCTAGTGGCTTTTCGAGTTTAGGTGCTAAAGCTGAATGGCGAGTTAAAAAACAAGGTAATAAGACTGTCCCTGTAGCGTTGATTGTGCGCTTCAACGCCTCAGAAAACTCAGAAAAGCCGGAGCAAAATACTTCATATTTGGTGGTTAGCAAAATTACGGCGAATCACATTTGCGTGACGAATGTAGTCAAGCCGAGTGCCACTGCGAATGAACAGGCCCGTAAGTTAGCAGATCAGGCGGCTGGTAAGGCTTGTAAGACTTCTGGCTAAATACTTTAAAGCCATATGGCGCTTGCTTTGCTTTAGGTGAGCGCTATTTACTCACCTGCCATCACTACCGTTTGCATATCAATGCGCCTTTAGCCACTTTTCGGTATACGCTATTTCTGCTTCGGCATCTTCTTCACTGGCAAAATCGACCACGGAAATACCTTTATTCGACACGATGGTCAGCATCTCCGCAAGCGAAATGCCTGCTACTTTTGCGGCTGCGGCAATAGACAACAATTTGTCACGAAATAAGCTGAATCTCCGGCTCCACCAGCAAAGCCAACAGTGTCAGCGACTCCTGCCAGCCGAGATAACACATTTCCACCGGAATCACATCAGGAATACCTTCCTGCACCACGTTTAACTCCGTCCCACCTGAAACCGGCTTGAGCAAAACCGTGACTTGCATCACACCGGAGAGATTCGGGTCGTCAAATACATCGGTGTAGCGCAACAGTTCATTTGGAATCATCTGCAGATATTCGCCACCGAATGAATGACTGTGTTGGGTGGTGAAATTGGTAAAAGACATCTTAAATGTTCCGCCAACCTTCGCCTCCATCTGATGCACAGTGCAAGTGAAGCCATGCGGTGGTATCCATTTAGCCAAGGCTGCTGGAGTAATAAATGCGCGGTAGACACGCTCTGGCGGTGCTTTCAATACACGGTATAAACGAACAGTTCCCGTCATGGTGGTTTCTCCTTAGCATTTGAAAAAGCTCATTTTTTAATATATTTTTGGCAATTATCTCTAGTACGCTTTACTAATCAAAATGCCGCTGTGCCGCAAAATAATCCTGCAAAGTTTGCCCTGCTACATCCGTATAGCATTCTGCCTGTACTTGAATATGCTGCATCCGATCCAGCCGAAAGCTACGAAACTCATTCCGTAGTTCACACCAACTTGCTAGCGTCCAAGTCTGCCCCCAAAAGAACAAACCTAAGGGCTTAACTACTCGCTGGCTAAGCTCGCCATCTTGACGCTCATAATGCAATTCAACATAACGGTGCTGGTCGATGGCATTGCGGGCAATATCCAAGGTTTTGGAAATATCAGTGCGCTCGCCAAAGCGCAACACGAATAAATGATTATTGGTGAGATGGTGGCGCAGCTCTTCAGGAATGGCTGCGTAAACTTTATCAAGCAGTGAATCCGCGCTGTGCCCCAATTCGGTTCCGCCCCAAGCCCGCAGCATACGCGCACCCAAGACCAAGGCCTCAATTTCGGTGGCGGAAAACATTAAAGGGGGAATATCGAGTGAATAACGTAAGCGGTAACCGACGCCTGCCTCGCCTTCTAGCGGCACGCCAGACAGACTCAAATCCTGCATATCGCGGTAGATGGTGCGCTCGGAAACCGCCAAGCGCTCCGCCAATTCGCGCGCCGTGACCAAGCGCTTATTGCGTAGGATTTGGACTAATTGAAACAAGCGATCAGCGCGGCGCATTTAGATTTTCACTGCATCGAGTGCAGGCCGATCATATTGCCTTCAGTGTCAGTCACCATCGCAATATGGCCATGCTCACCAATCGAGAACTTTTCTTTGAAAATTTTGCCACCAGATTCTGCTGCACGTTGGGCTTCAACTGCACAATCTTCGCAGGAGAAATACACCAAAGTACCCGCAAAGCCGGTTGGCACACCTTCCATCTTCACCAACGCACCCGTTGCCCCATAACCTTGGTCGTTCATAGCAAAAGCATACATTTGCAGTTCCTCTTGTTGATCACCCATTAACGGTGACAAACTGATTTGGAATACCTGCTCATAAAAGGACTTAGCGCGTGGCATTTCCTGCACATAAATCTCAAACCAACCTACTGGGTTACTCATAACAATCTCCTTATCTGTGGTTGCTAATGGAGTTTGTAGTTTATATTTACCCTCCTGACAACATCATGTCAGGAGGGTAAATTAATTATGAGAAACAACTGGCAGCCTTTTAGACTTTAAAGCTGCTCACGATAGCATCGTTAAAATCAGAGTTCGTGACACTGTGTCTGGAACACAGCTCACCAATATGCTAAAAACTCGCTCCACTCATAACAAGGGGCATTTATATGCAATACCACATCGCCCAACTCAATGTCGCCAAGCTCTTACAGCCTGTTGATCATCCTGATACCAAAGAATTTGTCGATAATGTGCCACGCATTAATTTGCTGGCAGAAAGCAGCGAAGGTTTCGTCTGGCGTTTGAAAGATGCAGAAGAAGCAGCGCAACCTGCTGTTTTTCCAGAAGATGCCAGCATGATTTCCACCCTATCGGTTTGGACTTCGCCAGAACTCTTAAAGAGCTACGCCTACAAAACTGAGCACGGCGCATTTTTCAAACGCCGCAAAGCGTGGTTCGCACCGATAGCCGAGGCCAATTATGTTCTGTGGTGGGTTCCGTTTGGGCATAAACCAACTAATGCAGAGGCACGTGAACGCTTAGAGCACTTGCGCCAACACGGCGAAACCGAGTTTGCATTTAGCTTTAGACAGATTATTTATCCTGCACAATAAATCCATATCACCTTAGCAACATCACAGGAGTTTCTATGTCCAAACTCCTGTTCAGCACATGAAGGAAAGTAGCCAGTTATCTAAGCTGATTTCTTCACAAACTGCGTTAAAATCACAATATGCTGATCATTCACACGACCTTCAATCTGCTCAGAATTATCCTGCACTAAAGAAATATTCCGCACCGAAGTACCACGCTTAGCCGTGAAATTTGCACCCTTCACCACTAAATCTTTAATTAAAGTCACTGTGTCGCCTGCTTGCAAGACCGCTCCATTGCTATCGCGATGGATGACATTATCTTCGTCAGCTTGCCCTGCACCCGCTTGTGCCCAAGCTAAGGTAGCTTCCTCTAAATATAGCATATCCAAAGCCTGCTGTGCCCAAGCCTCAGCACTCAAGCGATTCAACATCCGCCAAGCGAGCACTTGTACCGCAGGCGTTTGGCTCCACATGCTGTCATTTAAACAGCGCCAATGCTGCACATCTAAATTCGCATCAGCGGCCATTTGGCTTTGGCAAGTTGCGCACAGATAAACACAGTCTTCGGCTTGCTCGCCTGCTTTCGGCGCAATCACAAAGCTCGCTAGATTTTTGCTAGCCGCGCATAACTCGCAGCTATTATTACTACGAGTTTTTAATTCTGATTCAATCGACATAAAAGATACTCAAAGGGGTTAAGCAGCGTTGCGGACTACATTGGCAATGGCTTCGGCTAAGCGTTTGGTTTCAGTACTATCTTCACCTTCAACCATCACACGAATCAGTGGCTCAGTCCCGGAAGCGCGTAACAGTACTCGCCCACGCTCACCTAATTCAGATTCAGCTTGCTTCACTGCATCTTGGATAGTTACCGATTCATCTAAATTAATACGCTGTTTGACTGGCACATTTACCAGCTTTTGTGGGTATTTACGCATAACTTTTTTCAAATCATGCAGTGATTTACCGCTATACAACATCGCCCGTAGCACTTGGAGGCCAGCAACAATCCCATCGCCGGTAGAAATATGATCACGCACAATCACATGCCCAGAGGATTCGCCCCCCAAGATGCATTGATGCTTGAGCATTTGCTCCATCACATAGCGATCACCGACTTTCGCGCGATAGAACGGTACGCCTAAGCGTGCTATGGCTTTCTCCAAACCAAGATTGCTCATTTGCGTGCCAACTACACCGGCTTGTAAATATTCACGCCCGCGTTCTTGGGCTATTACGGCGAGGGCTTCGTCGCCATCGACGACTTCACCTAAATGATCCACCATGATTAACCGGTCGCCATCACCGTCCAGCGCTAAGCCAATATCGGCACGGTACTTGAGTACATTTTCACGCAGTTCCGCCGTATCCGTGGCACCACATTGTTCATTGATATTGAAGCCATTCGGCTCATTCGCGATGGCAATCACTTCAGCACCTAGCTCGCGGAATACATCAGGGGCAACATGATAGGTTGCGCCATTGGCGCAATCGACCACAATCCGCAAACCTTTCAAGGAAAGCTCAGTCGGAAAGGCGCGTTTACAAAACTCAATATAGCGCCCTGCTGCATCATTGATGCGCACCGCCTTACCTAAATCTTGTGACACCACTGTCACTAGCGGCTTTTCTAAATAAGCTTCAATCTCCTCCTCAACAGCATCGGGCAATTTCATGCCATCGGCTGAGAAGAATTTCACGCCATTATCATGATAAGGATTATGCGAGGCACTAATGACAATTCCGGCGGCAGCACGAAAAGCGCGCGTTAAATAAGCCACCGCTGGGGTGGGCATGGGGCCTAATAAGCGTACATTAACCCCTGCTGCTGCCAAACCCGCCTGTAAGGCCGACTCCAACATATAGCCAGAAATTCGTGGGTCTTTGCCAATTAGCACTAAGGGATGCCCATCACCCGCTAATACTTTACCTGCTGCCCAGCCTAACTTGAGTACAAAATCAGGAGTCATTGGTGCTTGTCCAATCGTGCCACGCACTCCATCTGTACCAAAATATTTTCTAGCCATCATTGAAATCCTACTTATTTTCTTAGCGCAGCTTTATAACACAGCTTGAACTATTTTTAACGCATCAACCGTCGCTAAAACATCATGGACACGCACTATTTTCGCGCCCTTGACGGTAGCCATCACGGCGGCGGCGACACTTCCCTGCATGCGCTCAGCAGCGGGGCGGCCATTTAATAAAGCGCCAATCATGCCTTTACGTGACACACCGACTAATATTGGCAAATTAAAGGATTGAAAAGCCTCTAGGTGCTTAAATAAACTTAGGTTGTGCTCTAAATTTTTCCCAAAGCCAAAGCCTGGATCTAAAATTATGCGATCACGTGCGATACCTGCTTGTATGCAAACATCGATACGTTGTTGGAAAAACATGGAAACATCCTGCACTACCTCATTATAGTGTGGAGCTTGTTGCATAGTGCGCGGCTGGCCTTGCATATGCATCAAGCAGACTAAGGCGTCAGTTTTAGCACAAACCTCTAGTGCACCTTGTTCCTGCAAAGCACGCACATCATTGATTAGCTCAACCTTATGCCGAATCGCGGCTTGCATGACTTCAGGCTTGCTAGTATCAACAGAGATCGGGATATCGAAGCGTTCACGAATAGCAACAATGAGAGGAAGCACTCGATTCAGCTCTTCGTCTACTGACACATCTTGTGCACCCGGACGGGTAGACTCACCGCCAATATCAATGATATCTACGCCCGCCACAATCATAGATTCTGCTTGTTTGAGCGCTGCATCTAGCCCATAAAAATGCCCGCCATCTGAAAAAGAATCAGGTGTGACATTCAGAATTCCCATCACTTGAGTGCGTGGTGAGCTGAGATCAAACATCAGGTGCGCTCCAAAAAGAAAGGCGCGGAATAATCCACGCCTTTAGAGTTCATTGAGAACTTACGAATGCTTAGTGTGAACCAGCAGGATCACCTACCACATCACCAGAGCCTGACTGTGGCATCCGTATTGAAGGGGGGTTGCCTTTCCCATTATCATCTTCAGTCCAGTCAGCAGGTGGTTTTGGCTCTTCACCCCGCATAATCGCATCAATTTGATCACGGTCAATGGTTTCATACTTCATTAAAGCATTCGACATTGTGTGGAGCCTATCCATATGATCAACTAGAATTTGCTTAGCGCGTGAATAGTTACGTTCAATCACTTCACGAATTTCTTCGTCAATCGCATGAGCCGTGTCATCTGACATTTGCTTATGCTGAGTGACCGAGCGACCTAAGAACACTTCGCCTTCATCTTCAGAGTAAGCTAATGGCCCCATCCGATCTGATAAACCCCATTTGGTCACCATATTACGGGCAATATCCGTCGCACGCTCGATGTCATTGGATGCACCTGTCGTTACACGCTCTGCACCAAAAATTAACTCTTCAGCGATACGACCGCCATACAAACTAGAAATCTTACTTTCTAAACGTTGCTTACTATTGCTGTAACGATCTTCCACCGGTAGGAACATGGTTACACCCAAAGCACGACCGCGTGGAATAATTGTCACTTTATAAACGGGATCTTCTTCAGGCACATTAAGACCGACAATCGCATGACCTGCTTCATGATAAGCAGTCATGCGTTTCTCTTCCTCATTCATCACCATCGATTTGCGCTCAGCACCCATCATGATTTTGTCTTTGGCTTTCTCAAATTCGATCATGTCCACAGTGCGCTTATTGGAGCGCGCAGCAAACAGTGCAGCTTCGTTGACCAGGTTAGCCAAATCAGCACCTGAGAAACCTGGAGTACCACGCGCAATAAAGCTTGGCTTTACGTCATCACCTAAAGGCACTTTACGCATATGTACTTTTAGGATTTGCTCACGCCCACGCACATCAGGTAATGGCACTACGACTTGGCGGTCAAAACGGCCTGGACGCAATAAAGCAGGGTCTAATACATCAGGGCGGTTAGTTGCAGCGATAACGATAATACCCTCACTACCTTCGAAACCGTCCATTTCAACCAGTAATTGGTTTAAGGTTTGCTCACGTTCATCATGACCACCACCTAAGCCAGCACCCCGTTGACGACCTACGGCATCAATTTCATCAATGAAGATAATGCAAGGTGCATGCTTTTTCGCTTGCTCGAACATGTCACGTACACGCGAGGCCCCCACACCGACGAACATCTCAACGAAGTCCGAACCAGAGATACTGAAGAAAGGAACTTTAGCTTCACCGGCAATGGCTTTGGCTAATAAAGTTTTACCTGTCCCGGGTGAGCCAACCATCAATACGCCGCGTGGGATTTTACCACCGAGCTTTTGGAACTTGCTTGGGTCACGTAAAAATTCAACTAGCTCGGCAACTTCTTCTTTAGCCTCATCACAACCAGCGACATCATTGAAAGTTACTTTCACTTGATCTTCAGTCATCATGCGGGCACGGCTTTTACCGAAGGACATAGCCCCACGGCCACCACCGCCACCTTGCATTTGGCGCATGATGTAAATCCATAGACCAATAATCAACAAAAAGGGAATTGAATTAACCAAGATGTCCCATAAGATAGAACGCTCTTCGGGTGGTGCAGCATTGACTTTGACACCATTATTCAATAAGTCGTTCATCATACCGGGATCATCCGGTGGCATATAAGTAGTAAACCGCTCACCACCTGCAGTCACACCAATAATTTTTTGCCCTCTGATTTCAACTTCCTTGACGTTTTTACTACGTACACTTTCTAGAAACTCAGAATAGGACGCAACGGAAGCTTGACTACCAGGCTGAACGCTAAACTTGCTGAATACTGCAATCAAAACGAATGCGATGACAGCCCAGATGAGCAAATTTTTGGTTAAATCATTCAAGAAACTATCTCCATTTCCGGTCTAATGACCCTCACGCCACCTTACAGGTTTATCTGGTATTATACCAAAAACCCTTGTCCAAGCACATATACTTCACGACTGCGGGGTCTTGAGGCCGACGGCTTGCGAATTTTTACCGTTTTAAAATGCTGCCGAACATCCTTTAAAAACTTATCAGAGCCATCGCCTTGAAAAAGCTTCACAACAAATGACCCACCTGGTTTTAATACCTGTTGCGCCATTTCTAGAGCTAATTCACATAAATAAACTGCACGTGGCTGATCGACAGCATCGACTCCACTCATATTGGGGGCCATATCTGAAAGTACAAGGTCTGCTTTTTCCTCGCCTAATAAATTCAGCAATTCATTTAACACAGACTCTTCCCGAAAATCACCTAACACAAACTCAACATTCGGAATGGGATCCATTGGCAAAATATCACTGGCTACCACTCGGCCTGTGCGGCCCACTAGCTGTACAGCTACTTGACTCCAACCGCCAGGAGCCGCACCCAAATCCACTACCTTGATGCCTGGGCGCAGTAAATGATCTTTATCTTGAATTTCTTTGAGCTTGTAAACGGCACGCGAACGATAGCCTTCCTGTTGAGCTTTTTTCACATACTCATCATCAAAATGCTCGCGTAACCATTTGTGACTGCTTTTGCTTCTTGCCATACTATCAACTTACTACTTAAACTCGCGCCTTTTTGGGAAGAACGGCTTATGGAACTCACGGATGCACAAAAAAAGCGCCTAAAAGGTTTAGCGCACGCACTACACCCTATTGTACTCATCGGGCAAAACGGCCTGAAGGATACCATTTTGGTGGAAATAGATCAGGCTTTGGAATATCACCAGCTAGTAAAAATTAAAATCAACGCAGGCGATCGTGATTTAAGAGATCAAATTCTCGAGAAAATTCTCGAACACACTAGCGAAGCCATTTTAATTCAAAAGATTGGTAATACGGCGGTGCTATACCAACGCAACCCAGACCGTCCTTACCTATTATCTTCTGGCGACTAATAAAACTATTAAATTTTATTAGCTGGAAATAAAAAAGGCCTGCATATTTGATGCAAGCCTTTGGTATATGGCGCGTCCAGAAGGATTCGAACCTCCGACCGCCTGGTTCGTAGCCAGGTACTCTATCCAACTGAGCTATGGACGCTTTCTGAAGGCGCGTATTCTGCGCATTTCACCTTCGCAGGTCAAGAATTTTTTTAAAATTTCTATCGCTACTTATTCATAAATGGCGGAGAGGGCGGGAGTCGAACCCGCGATGAGCTTTTGGCCCATGCTCCCTTAGCAGGGGAGTGCCTTCGGCCACTCGGCCACCTCTCCGTACAGAGAAACAACACTTATTTATGAAGGCCGCAAGAATACATGGCTTGCGTGCTTTGGTAAAGAGCTAATTTGAGTTTTCTTCGACAACAATCGCTTCAGCCGCTTCATGATGAATACGCTCGTAAATCTCTTCACGATGCACAGCAACATCCTTGGGTGCGTTAATACCTAGGCGTACTTGATTGCCCTTGACTCCTAATACCGTGACGCTGACCTCGTCGCCAATCATCAGGGTTTCCCCTACCCTACGAGTCAATATTAACATAACGCAAATCTCCATATCGCTGCATTTAATTCACCGAACCTCTTACAGAGTCTGTGACCCCAATACTCAGAACAGCACCTAGTTGCTTAACATTCCCACATAGCGACTGAACTGAGCCTTAACTTTTATAGGCTCTGTGGTACTTTTACCATTAAGTGGTAAAAAGCAACAGGAAATTATTTAAGTTTCGATGATTTTTTGAAATAGCCGATATGAAAAAACCGCCTAAATTAACCCTATAATTTGGCGGTTTTTAAACAACCTCAAAACGATTAATAACGCTTAAGCAGATAAACCAAACTCTTTATGCAATACACGAACTGCAAGCTCTAGGTATTTTTCATTGATGACCACAGCGACTTTAATTTCAGACGTGGAAATCATATGAATATTAATGCCTTCATCAGCTAGGACTTTAAACATCTTGCTAGCAACACCTGCGTGCGAACGCATACCCGCCCCGACAATCGCAACCTTAGCAATATTTTCATCGCCCTCCCAACCGCGAGCACCTAAAGCTTCACAAGTGCGCGCAAGGATTTGGGTCGCTTTGGTATAGTCATTTTTGTGGACGGTAAAAGTGAAGTCAGTCGTACCACCAGAGCCACCTACACCCACATTCTGCACGATCATATCAACTTCGATATTAGCCTCAGAAATAGGTCCTAAAATCTGGTAAGCCACACCGGGGCGGTCAGGAACACCTTTCACTGTTATTTGCGCTTCATCGCGATTAAAGGCAATCCCACGAACCGATACTTCTTCCATTACTTCACCCTCACGAGTCACAAGTGTGCTTTTGCCATCGTCGCTTTCATCAAAACTCGACAACACACGAATAGGCATATCATATTTATAAGCGAATTCGACCGAGCGAATCTGCAAGACTTTGGAGCCTTGGCTCGCCATTTCCAACATCTCTTCCAAGCTTAAGACTGGAAGATGCTTGGCTTTTGGCTCAATCCGTGGGTCAGTGGTATAAACCCCATCCACATCCGTATAAATCTGGCACTCATCCGCTTTTAAAGCAACGGCTAAGGCCACGCCCGTAGTATCCGAGCCACCACGACCTAAAGTGGTAATACTGCCGTCAGCAGTCACACCTTGGAAACCTGCAACGACAACAACTTTACCTTCGCTTAAATCTTTACGAATCAAAGAACCATCGATGTCCATGATACGCGCTTTGGTATGTGCATCATCGGTGAGAATCCGCACTTGGCCACCAGTATACGAACGGGCTGGCTGGCCTTTTTTCTCTAAGGCAAGCGCTAACAAACCAATCGTGACTTGCTCACCGGTAGACAAAATAGCGTCTTTTTCACGCTCCGAGCCAGTGGGATTCACTGCATTAATCAGTGCTACCAGCTTATTGGTTTCTCCTGACATTGCAGAAACCACGACTACGACATCATTACCCTTTTGCCGCCAACGGATGACCCGATCAGCCACCGCCGCAATGCGCTCCGGCGAACCAACCGAGGTACCGCCGTATTTTTGTACGATCAGTGCCATGACTTACCTTCAATCTATAAAAATGACTACCCCCTCATAGGAGGGGGGCTAAAACTATAAGCTTTTTTGGAAAGAAATACTAAACGCGTTCAGCAACCCAAGCTTGCACCGAGGCTAAGGCTTGCGGCAAAGCAGCTACATCGCTACCGCCCCCTTGCGCCATATCTGGGCGACCACCACCCTTACCACCTAACTGACCAGCCACGAAACCCAGCAAATCACCCGCTTTCACTTTGGCTGTCTCATCTTTGGTGACACCAGCGACTAAAGCGACTTTGCCATCCGCTACGGCAGACAAAATAATCACTGCTTTGCCGAGCTTATTCTTCAACTGGTCGACCGTATCGCGCAAGGACTTAGGATCAGCGCCCTCTAAATTCGCCGCTAAAACTTTGATACCCGCTACATCAAGCGCTTTATCCGCTAAGTTAGAACCAGCTTGTGAAGCGATTTTGCCTTTAAGCTGTTCCAATTCTTTTTCTAAGGCACGATTGCGTTGAATCAGTGCTTCTGTTTTGTCTAAAACTTCGCTACCGCTGGATTTTAATAAGCGTGCTACATTGCTTAAACGCGCATTCACCTCATTTAACCAAGCCATTGCATTGGCACCTGTGACTGCTTCAATTCGACGAATTCCAGCAGCAACACCACTTTCGCTGACAATCTTGAATAGGCCAATATCGCCAGTACGTTCCACATGGCAACCACCACATAGCTCGGTAGAGAAACCAATCTGCATTACGCGCACGACATCGCCGTATTTCTCACCGAATAAAGCCATTGCACCCGCTGCTTTGGCAGCTTTCATATCCATCAAACGCGCAGAAGCTGCTGCATTGGAGCGAATTTGCATATTCACAATCGCTTCTACTTCAGTGATTTGCGTAGGCGTCACCGCTTCAGGATGCGAAAAGTCGAAACGCAAGCGCTCTTCATTTACTAAAGAGCCTTTTTGCTCAACATGCGTACCCAAAATTTGGCGTAAAGCTTCATGCATCAAATGCGTGGCGGAGTGATTCAAAATCACCGCTTTACGCCGCTCACTATCGACTTCAGCCGTAACCGTCGCGCCGATTTGAATGCTGCCGCTTTCGACTTGGCCAAAATGAATAAAGGTTTTGCCTTGCTTTTGCGTGTCAGTTACACGGAAAACGCCAACGCTCGTTTTTAAATAGCCGGTATCGCCCACTTGGCCACCAGACTCTGCATAAAAAGGCGTATTTGCTAAAACAATTTGCCCTGCTTGACCAATCGCTAAATTCTCAACGGCTTGGCCTAAACTAAATAAGCCAAGGATTGAACTGCTTTCGCATAAAATATCGTAACCGTGGAAATCTGTTTCGCCTTCAACCGCTAATTTATCGTTATAGTCAGCGCCAAACTTTCCAGCTGCGCGCGCACGCTCACGTTGAGCATTCATTGCAGCCTCAAAGCCAGCTTCGTCTAGCTGCAAATTGCGTTCACGGGCAATATCTGCGGTTAAATCCAGCGGGAAGCCATAGGTGTCATAAAGCTTAAAAACAGTTTCGCCATCAATGGTATCGCTTGATAAATCGGCAATTGCGCTTTCAAGGATTTTCATCCCTTGCTCTAACGTTTCGGCAAACCGGCGTTCTTCTTTCTCCAGTGCTTGCTCAACTTGAGTTTGCAGTTTGGCTAACTCAGGGTAAGCCTCGCCCATTTGTTCAACCAAAGGCTGCACCAGCTTATAAAAGAATGGGGCTTGCATACCCAGCTTATAGCCATGACGAATCGCACGGCGAATAATCCGGCGTAATACATAGCCACGCCCTTCATTTGAAGGCAGCACACCGTCAACCGCCAAGAATGAGCAAGAGCGAATATGGTCTGAAATAACCTTTAAGGAAGCACTATTCGGATCAGTGCCTTCTGCGGACAAATTGCGTGCAGCTTGGATCAGGGCTTGGAATAAATCAATTTCGTAGTTGCTATGCACGCCTTGTAGGATGGCGGCTAAACGCTCCATGCCCATGCCGGTATCAACAGAAGGCTTAGGCAAGCGACGCATTTCGCCCTCTTTAGTGCGCTCGAATTGCATGAAGACGAGGTTCCAAATTTCAATATAGCGATCGCCATCTTCTTCTGGTGTACCCGGAGGGCCACCCCAAATATGTGAGCCATGATCATAGAAGACTTCAGTACAAGGGCCACAAGGGCCGGTGTCACCCATTTGCCAGAAATTATCTGAAGCATAACGAGCGCCCTTGTTATCGCCAATGCGGCTAATTCGATCGGCAGGGAAGCCAATGCCCTCTGACCAAATTTTAAAAGCTTCGTCGTCTTCTGCGTAAACAGTGACCCATAAACGCTCTTTCGGCAGTTTCAAAACTTCAGTGAGAAACTCCCAACAGAAACGAATAGCATCTTCTTTGAAATAATCGCCAAAACTAAAATTGCCAAGCATTTCAAAAAAGGTGTGATGCCGCGCGGTATAACCAACATTTTCCAAGTCATTATGCTTGCCGCCTGCACGCACGCAGCGCTGTGCGGTGGTGGCACGCACATAAGAGCGTTTATCAACCCCTAAAAATACATCCTTAAATTGCACCATCCCTGAGTTGGTGAATAAAAGCGTGGGATCATTGCCAGGCACTAGTGAGCTAGAAGGAACAATTTCATGACCCTTACTCGCAAAATAACCTAAAAATTTTTGTCTTAACTCAGCACTTTTCATGGAAAACCGCATTAATTGTTTCTAAATAAAAGCCTCGCCCGGCTAAAAAGCGACTTTGACGAGCACGTTCAGGCCAATCAGTAGGCAAGGTATCACCAAATTTTTTGCGTCGTTGATGAGCGGCTAAGGCTTGCCAATCAATTTCAGCCTCGTCTAGTGCGGTTTTAGCCAGCTCAGCATCCACTCCTTTTTCACGAAATAAGTGCGCGAGCTTCAGTGGGCCATAACCTTTTGAAAGTGAAGAACGCACTAGCATGCCTGCATAGCGTTGATCATTCAAATAATCAGACTCTGCTAGCTTATCTAAGACTTGCTCAATCAGGCTACTATCTTCTGTTAAACTTGCTAATTTTTTTGCTAATTCAAGGCGCGAATGCTCACGTAAAGCAAGCACTCGCAGCGCTTTGGCAAACAGTTCAGCTTCTGTTGCAGAAGCTGACACTATAGCACCTGTGGAAACAGATTGAAGGGCATTACATTAATTCGTCTGCGGGCAAATCATCATCCTCTTCTGTAGCAGAAGCGATAATCGGCCCCGTTAAAGCCGCTGCACGAATGGTTTGATCAATAGTCTTCGCAATTTCTGGGTGCTCTTTTAGATAAGTTTTAGCATTGTCTTTACCTTGACCAATCTTTTCACCGTTGTAGCTATACCAAGCCCCAGCTTTGCCGATTAAGCCTTGATTGACACCTAACTCAATCAACTCACCCTCACGGGAAATACCTTCACCATAAAGAATTTCAAATTCAGCCTGTTTAAAAGGTGGTGCCATTTTATTCTTGACGACTTTCACGCGGGTTTCATTCCCGATAACCTCTTCGCCTTTTTTGATAGAGCCAATCCGGCGAATATCCAAACGCACGGATGCATAGAATTTCAGTGCATTACCACCCGTGGTGGTTTCAGGACTACCAAACATCACTCCAATCTTCATCCGAATTTGATTGATGAAAATCACTAAAGTATTCGAGCGCTTGATATTACCAGTCAGTTTACGCAGCGCTTGCGACATTAGGCGTGCTTGCAAGCCGACATGCGAATCCCCCATATCCCCTTCAATTTCAGCCTTAGGCGTCAAAGCAGCGACTGAGTCGACAACGACAATGTCTACTGCGCCAGAACGCACTAACATATCGGCAATTTCTAAAGCTTGCTCGCCTGTATCGGGTTGAGAAACTAATAAATCGTCAACATTGACGCCTAACTTAGCTGCATAACCGGGATCAAGTGCATGTTCGGCATCCACGAAGGCTGCTGTGCCGCCTGCTCTTTGGCATTCAGCGATCACTTGCAAGGTTAAAGTTGTTTTACCTGAGGATTCTGGGCCGTAGATTTCAACCACCCGCCCTTTTGGCAAGCCGCCAATCCCTAGCGCAATATCTAAAGTCAACGAGCCTGTCGAAATCGCTTCAATCCGTACTGCAGCAGTGTCGCCCATACGCATCACTGCGCCCTTACCGAACTGGCGTTCGATCTGTCCTAATGCTGCCGCCAATGCCTTTTTCTTGTTTTCATCCATGCCGGTCACTCCTTATAACTGAGTAAAATATTAATGTTTTTGAACCCGCTAATTATCGCATAGTTAAAGCTGATAAAAAACTAAAACAGACGAAAAAAACGAACAAAAAACAAACCTTTGACATGATTAAGGGTGAAACTTCTATCTATTTGAATTAAAAAACATTTTAATCGAGTTATTTTTTAAAATACACAAGAAAATCCCCAAATCAGCACTTTTTAAGGCAAATCATCCTCTAAACCATTACTCTAGCCAGGTGTATTTTTTGGCCTAGTTGTCCTGAATAGCATGCGTTTAAAAACTAGCCGCTTAGTCGCAAAAACTATCAAAAATTCAAGCCTGTGTTAAGCTTAATAGGCATTCTAATGACTATAAATTTTGCTAAAAATAAGGAGGTAGGAATGTTCAAAAAATTAGCTTCTGAAGCGCTCGGGCTGAGTGATGTGGGTGTGATTGTTGCTCCACAGGACTACAACAAAGTCGATGCGGATGATTATTTATTTCAGGAAGATGGCGAGAAAATCTTCTTTCTGATCAAGTCGAAAAAAGACGAATATTGTTTCACTAATTTCGCCTTGATTCATGTGGATGGTGACTCTGCAGTTTCCTCTAAGCGCACCATCAAGCGTTATGACTACTCAACATCCTTTATTGAACAAGTACGCATTGAAACGGCGGGCACGATTGATATGGATGTCGAGTTAAAGTTCATCATTGAGGGCCTATCTTTCAGCATTGATGTGCGCAAGACCTACTTAGAACAGCTCAAAGATATTTATAAAACGCTGATTTCCATCCACAAGCGCCAAGTGGCTGATGAGATTTGCCGTGATAATGTGGTAGTTGCGCTCAATGCCACTGCATCGATCTATAAATTAAATACAGCGACTAATGGCGAAGTCGTAGGCCAGTTCAAAGAGCTGTTAAGCCAGCTCAATACTAGCCTGTTAGTGACCCACACTAAGCGCGACTATAGCGATGTCTTTAATAAATACATTCATAACTAATTAGCTCTAAAGCTCAAGAGGAGTTGGGTTCAAGCACCCAGCTTCTCAACTTACTTGGCTAATAAAGCCAACACGCTCATTATCGACTCAAAAATAGCCTGCTCACGTACCTTGACGCGATCACCCTGAAAATAAAAAGTCTGTACCCACTCAGCTTTGTCTTCAATCACACAAGCAATACACACTGTGCCGACTGGCTTATACGCACTACCACCACCCGGCCCCGCGATCCCGCTCACAGCTAAAGCCACTTGCGCATTGGAGCGCTTAAGCGCTCCCCTTGCCATTTCAAGCACCACTGCTTCACTTACTGCACCATATTGCTCGATAGTTTGCTCGGTGACCCCTAATAAATGTTGCTTAGACACATTGCTATAAACGACAAAGCCGCTATCAAACCAAGCTGAACTGCCTGCAATCTCGGTACACAATTTAGCGACACCACCACCAGTACAAGACTCTGCCGTCACTAAACATAATTCTGCTTGTTGCAGTCTGTTCCCTAACTGCTCTACTAAAACGTAAAGGTTTTTTTCCATACTTGAGAGCAACTCCTAGTGTGTAAAAACTGCGCTTATCATAAAATCAACTCAACCGATAAATAACAATACTTAGAGTTGAAACATGCAAACACTTGATGAAAGCACTAAACCGCCTTTTAGCGCAGAAGAAATTCGCATTTTAGGCAGCTTAATGGAAAAACAGCTGACTACTCCGAATAACTATCCACTCACGATCAATTCACTGATGCTCGCTTGCAATCAAAAAACCAGCCGTGAGCCTTTGATGAATCTCAAAGAGGGTGATGTAGGGCATATTGCGCGTAGCTTAATTGAATTTGGCTGGCTTGTGATGCAAAACAGTGGACGTGCGCAGCGTGTTGAACATAAAGTGCAGCGTAAATTAAACCTAACTCAGCAGCAGCAAGCGGTACTCGCTGTATTGATGTTACGCCGCCCGCAAACCTTAAATGAGCTGAAATTACGTACTGAACGGATGGCTGAATTTAAGCAGCCTGAGGAAATACGCACCATACTTGAAGGCTGGCTAACAGCTGAAAAGCCGCTAGTAATCAAACTCCCACCCCAAGCAGGCCAACGCGAAGAGCGTTACTACCATACCTTAAGTACTGAATCTTTTGAGACTTTGCAAACAGAGGCAGCCACGTCTAAGCAACCTGAAGCGAATGTAATGGATGAATCGCTGTATGAAAGCCTGTTAAAACGCATCGAAGACTTAGAACGTCGTCTCGACTATTTAGAAAGTTCATCATCAAATGGTTAGAATAAATAACCAATACGGACAATTTTCATCACTTGTGCATTGCACCAATAGTCACTAACATGAATTTCATAGCACGAAGCAACTGAGATCCAGTTGATGTAAAGTGCAAATAGTTTGTCGGCGCTCGCGGCTTATTAGGTACATGACTCCTCCTCTCCTCCAATCATATACCGCTGCGAGCGCTTTTTAATTTCTCTTGGTTATTGCAACCTCGCTTAGGCGCAGGACATTAGGCGTAGTACCATTTCCCACACTCTAGCCCGTCCAGCGTCCACTCACCAACCTGATAACGAACCAAACGTAAAGTTGGAAAACCGACCGCAGCGGTCATACGTCGCACTTGTCGATTACGCCCTTCGCGAATTTTTAATTCTAGCCAAGTATCTGGGATATTTTTTCTTACTCGAATCGGCGGATTACGGGGCCACAAACTAACGGGTTCAGGTATTAAACGCACTTCAGCAGGCAAAGTCCAACCATCGTTTAGCTTAACACCTTTACACAAGGTTGCTAAAGCGTCCTGACTAGGCTCACCTTCCACTTGTACCCAATAGGTTTTAAACATTTTGTATTGAGGGTCAGCAATACGCTGCTGTGCACGCCCATCATTAGTTAATACTAACAAGCCTTCACTATCGCGATCTAAACGTCCGGCTGCATAAAAATTAGGAATTGGAATAAAGTCCGCTAAAGTTTGCCGTCCGCTCTCATCCGTGAACTGACAAAGTACATCATAGGGTTTGTTAAATAAAATAATGCGAGACATTTGCTTATTTCTTTAAGAGTAAAGGCTGAAAACCTGCTGTGGCATAAGTTTCGAACCCTTTATCAGTGCGCCAAATAAACAATGCTTTCAATTGCTGCTGATCCGCAAAGGCTTTGCCCTTGATTTCTCCCATTGCCATGAGCATAGTGGAATAGGCATCGGCTAAAGTGGTATTTTCGGCGACTACGGATACAGAGGCCAAGCTGTGACTAGCGGTGTAGCCGGTGCTTGTATCCAGGGTGTGTGAATAGCGCTTGCCATTCTCCATAAAAAAATCACGATAATCACCCGAAGTAGATAGGCCCGCATTGGCTAAAATCATACCTTGCTGAACGGCTTTACCTAAATCGACGGGTTTTTCAATACCAATTCGCCAATCGTCACCACGTGGACTTTTGCCGAGAGTACGGACTTCACCGCCAAGCTCCACCATATAGTCTTTAATACCTTGCTGCTCAAAATATTTCCCAATTAGATCGACTGCATAACCAGGTGCGATTGAGGCTAAATCAACATACATATCCGCACGAGCTTTGCGTAAAGCCGGTGGGCTTTCTTGGGTAGTCAATTTTTGATAGCCCACTTTAGCTAAAGCTGCCTGAATATCAGCATCAGCAGGAACTTTCGTATCTGTCTTTTTATCACTACCAAAACCCCATAAACGTACCAGCGGGCCAACAGTGATATCGTAAACACCGTCACTGAATTGGCTAACTTGTTGAGCAGCTTGCACTACCTTGACTAAATCTAAAGAAACTGGAAACCAATCAGTTGTTTGGGCTTCATTAAACCGAGAAATCTCTGAGTCTTTACGCCAATTCGACATTTGCTCATCAATACGCAACAGAATTTGCTCAACGCCTGCCACTAACACAGTGGCATCTGGCGATGTACCCGCCTTAGGCACTAGCGTGATATGCCAAGTAGTACCCATGCTCTCGCCTTGTAAACGCAGCGACTTTTGCTCTTTAGAACCACAAGCACTCAATAGAAAGACACAAATTAATGCCAGCATCCAAGCTGGCATTAACCATCGTGTTGTTAAATGCAGCATCAAGATTTAACGGCTTTTAGCAGTAGCAGTTGGTTCGCGCCCTGATGGATTCGTAAAACGATCATTCAAGCGTTGCACTAAGCGATCCACCGAATGACGAATATTGTCTAAACGACGGCGATTCACCGTGCCCCAACCTGCTGGTTTGGTTTGGAAAATAAAACGGAATAAACCGGTACTCTTATAAAAAGCGGCTTTTAAATTGCCATAAGACTCTTCCGTACTTAAAGGCTTAGCCACATAGCTACGGACTTTGCTGCGAATTAGGAAGTGAATCATTAATAAGAATAGTAAAGGTAGCGCAATCGCTAAGCCGAACATGACAGGACTAGCTTGTAATTCCGCTAACCAAGCCGGATTGAAGGTCAATCCCTGCCACCAACCTAGCCAGACACTTAAAGCAAGCCCAGCAATGCCTAAAGCAGCAAAAGCAATCCCGTCCCAAATGAAAGTATCGCGACGCCAGCGCTTTAAGAGTGTATGTAAACGGGGTACTGCCTGCTGTTCAATTTGGTTACTGGTCGATTCTAAATTGCCAATGATACGATAAACACGCTCAACATTAACGCCATCAATCCGCTCCATAATGCGCTCGTAATCAGCATCACGCTTGGATACATAGCGCGACCAGACCGCTTCATCAGGCACAGGTACTGCCAACCGATCATTGAAGAGAATATGGAAACTACCTGCCGATAACCCACTTTGAACTAACGCTTTTTGCCAAGAGGCCACAATATCCTCTAAATTATCTTCGCGCGCTGAGGTGTCAATTTGATTGAGGATAAACAAGAACTTAGAGTTATCGTTACGGCGCTGAGTTCCACGAACCAAATGCTCAAGCGTATCTTGCATCGCGCCTGGTTCTGGATGACGGGCATCGAAGAACACCATCACCAAATCAGATAACTCAATAATATGATCGGTTAAACGCAAAATAGCTTTACGCTGTGCATCCGCATCGAATCCGGGCGAGTCAATTAAAATCCGGCCCCGCAGCTTTTCACTGGGTGCTGCTTTCATTTGCAAATAATTATCAATGCGCGAACCTTCGCCTTCACTCACCAGCTCAATTTCTTCGCTAATTTGATAGAACGGGAAACGCGGATCACCATCCAGCGCTAAACCGGGTAAAGTACGCTGCGAGCCATCTGGGCTATAAGTAATCACCGTGAAACGATCATCGACTGCTTGATTACCGGTACGTTGTAGTTCTAAGCCTAAATAGGTATTAATAAAACTCGACTTGCCCGCTGAGAAAGTGCCCAGAATAGAAATTAATGGCCACCATGAAATACGCGTCGCATAGGATTCGCCAGGTGCTAATAAGCCAATTTTTTTGGCAACTACATCTAGCTCACGGTATTTGCCAACCACATCTACCATCGTGGGGTTTTCACGCTTTAAGTGCTCTTGAAGCAAATTAAGGCGTTGTTCCATGCGTTTGTCAGGGGTCATTCGACGATCCTTTATTTATTAATGCAAACCCGCCAATGTGGAAACCGCTGCTGTATTTAGCTGCGAACGGCCATTCCCTTGAGTACTAGTGGGTTGTTGAGACTGTTGATTGTCAGGAGCAGTACTGGGTTGTGCTTGCGGTGTTGTAGGTGCAAAGCCCTGCTGCCCCTGATAAGGCCAGCCGGTATTATAATACGGACTAGTGTAATAAGGTACTAGCGGTGCAGCCTGCATGGACATTGGGGGCGCATTATCATTGCCACCACTAAAAGGTATAAAACTATTAAATAAGCGCATTGGTTTAGAAATACTACGATTCATGCTCCACATATCATTCTGCATATGGTAGGCCGAAGCTGCCATGTGCTGAGTAGAAGCATTCATTTGTGTCACATCATTGGACATACGTTGAGTACTGTTATTCATTGCATACATATGGCTAGACATAGCATTGGTGGAAGTGACAATACTCGCCATCTGCCCCGACATAGTATTCATACTGCCAGAAATACTGACCATACTACTATTCACTGTAGTACTTAATTGGACAATAGTTTCAGCTAGCCGATTCACATCACTGGTCAGGCGTTGAATCAAATAAAACCCATAGCCCGCTAAAATCACAAAAGCAAGCAATGAAGGGTAAACGAGAAACTTTAGGGTTGTAGTGGCATTGTTTTGGCGTGATTCAAATTGACGTAAATCTTTTTCGACATCAACCAGTTCATGCTCGACACTTTTTAATTCAGAATTAACTTCATCTAAAGACACACTAGAATCAGTTGACATACATGGTGCTCCTGTGGATTTGTAAAGGAGCTCCAACTGGAGATCCCCAACCATAAAACATTAGGCGGCAAATAAGTTTGCAACCTGCCTTTTTATCTTTGGTGGATAAGAGGGCGTGGCATGCTAATTAGCATGCCACTGATAGATCTTATTGTTTTATAGCAGAGCCGATTTCGGCAGCTTTGGTGGGATCAACTACATCAGCATAAACTTTAATACTTTGTAATTCAGCCATCCGGCCTTGCTGAGCTAACCAAGGCGCGATTTCAGCATACAAGGTGACCGCTTCAGTGCTTTTACCTTGCTTCCAATAAACATTCGCCAACTCGCCTTTGTAATCTGGCTTGTTTTCTTTCTTCAATAAAGACTGATAGAAGCCAACAGACTGGTCATATTCACCGCTCCAATAAGCTTCACGCGCTGCTAACAGTAAATCTTCAGCACTGGAATTTTCATTCACAGCGGAGCCTGTATTAGCAGCGGCAACAGTAGTAGCACCTGCGGCTGCGGTGGCAGCAACGGCTGCTGCAGTTCCAGCTGAACCTGTTGCTGCTTGCTCAGCCACAGAACCCGAAGTGGCAGCATGAGTAGCTTGAGCTTGCTCAGTGGTAGCCGTAGCTTCAGCTGACTCAGCAGGCATAGCCGCTGCAGCTTGCGCTTGAGTAGAAGCTGGCTCGTGTCCAGCAGCGGCTTGTTGATCAGCCGCTACTTGCTCATGTCCAGCGCTCTTTTGAGCTTGCACTTCATGCTGCTCGGCTTTGGCTTGATGCTCCTTCTTAGGGGGTGCACCACTGCCTACAATCCAGTTTAAAATAATAGCAATAGCTGCCAGTATCCAAGCAAATGCTATGGGATGCACTAATAGCCAACGGAAAGCTTGTTTCATGGATATCTCCTGTCTCCAAACGCCAAATACAATTAATTAATAAGGTGGTAAAGCTCCCGCCCCAAGGCATCGATTTCAGCGGCTGCCTTAGAGCGTGGTTCCATTTCAAATACCGCCAAGCCTTCACTGAAAGAGCGGCGATAGGTTGTTCTTAAATACAGCCGCGAGTTCAATAACTGCAAGCCATTTAGCATCGTTAAAGCTTCTGCAGCCTCCGCAGTTTCACGGACTGAAGCATGTGTATCTGCACGATTAAGCAAAGCCAATAGTTTAACTGGTTTCTGGTCACGGATTTCGGCAATCATTTTTAAAAAACGTTGCGTTGACCACACATCAGCTTGGCTCGGTGATACGGGAATTAAAATCTGATCAGCACGCTGAATAGCTAATTCTGTAGCACGCATATCAGCCAAACCCATATCCACTAAGACTTGTGTATTTTTTCCTTCTGATCCAAGCTGCTCTACTTGCCGCTGCGGTTTAACGGCTGGCAAATAGCCCTCTTCAGTGCGAATTTCAAATGCATCTGAAGTGGTGCTTTGTGGATCAAGATCATACACAACCACATGTACATTTTGGCGGGTTGCCGTCCACAAAGCGAGGTTAAAAGTAATCGTACTTTTACCCGTTCCACCCTTGAGATTGCCAATTAATGTAATCATGCCCAGTATTCACTTGCTTCAAGCTATAAGCCTAAACTCATAGCTTGAGAGCCCATTTATTGGGCTGGAATCGGTTGGGGTGCTTGAGCAGGTGCTGGTTGAGGTGGCTGCATATGCATTTGACCGCCTTGGCGATGCATCTGCATATGACCGCCTTGCTGAGGCTGCTGCATCTGGGCACCGGGCATCATATACATACGTTGACCTGTGGGCATACCATACATTTGCGGCATCATCATCGGCATTTGAGCCGCTTGTGGTGCTACCGGAATGATATACCAATATTGTACAGGTGCTTGCTGTTGATAAGGCATGACCATTGGCATTGCAGTCATCGGCATTACTTGTGTACTAGGTTGCTGCATTGGCATAACCGGTTGAACTGGCGCTTGAGCGGTTTGTTCTGGCGCTGCTGGCTGAGTTGGAACTTGAGCCGTCTGCTCTGGAGCTATTGGTTGCGCCGGTGCTTGAGCTGCCTGTTCTGGTACAACAGGAGCTGCCGGAGCCTGAGCGGCTTGTTCTGAAGCTACAGGTGCAGCAGTGGGTTGCTCAGGCATAACAGGCATCTCAGGTTGAGCCGGAGCTTGAGCCGCTTGCTCGGGTGCTACAGGTGCAGCGGGAACTTGAGCGGCTTGTTCTGAAGCTACAGGTGCAGCAGTGGGTTGCTCAGGCATAACAGGCATAACAGGCATCTCAGGTTGAGCCGGAGCTTGAGCCGCTTGCTCGGGTGCTACAGGTGCAGCGGGAACTTGAGCGGCTTGTTCTGGAGCAGCAGGCGCTACTGGAGCTTGAGCCGCTTGCTCTGGCGCTGCAGGAGTTGGCACACCTTGTTCTACTGTAATACCACCTGCGTCAGTTGGAGCAGGTGTAGCAAATGGCCCCGGAGGTGCTGCTGGTAGATCAGCGGCTTGCGTAGTCACAGTTACATTCGCTGTCTCCGCTGTTGCAGTTGTAGTAGCAGTCGCTACTGCTGCATTTGTTGCACCAGTGACTTCAGTTGGATTTGCAAATGGGCCAGGTGGAGGCAAAGGCATATCGGCTGCAAACACCGCAGCTGAGGCTAAAGCTGTCGCGATAGCCAGCGCAACTAGATTTCTATTAAGCGTATTCATTAAAGAACTCCTTAAAATTTAAATATCTTTTTTCAGCTTGATGCCTCTGCGTTTAGCAGGTTTGGCAGATCCTGCCGACTCATTATTTTCACTCGTTTCTGGCACCACCTGAGTTGGCGTTTCTGGCTCAGCTAAGTCCATATTATCTTTAGCCAATTTTTTGCGTGGCTTACGAATAGGTTTAGCAGACTCAGACTCAGGCTCAGGCTCAGGCTCAGGCTCAGGCTCAGGCTCAGGCTCAGGCTCAGGCTCAGGCTCAGGCTCAGGCTCAGGCTCAGGCTCAGGCTCAGGCTCAGGCTCAGGCTTCAGCATCCTGCCCGAATCTACAGGCATTTGTCGAGCGGCTTTGTTTAATCGGTGCGATGTTTTAACAGATTGGCGCTTCTTTCGCCAGCTTAAAACAGCTTTACCTGCATCAACTAATCCATCCTTTATACTCGTAATTAAAGCGACGAGATACATGAACGGCAAAACAACCAAAGCTTTTGTGGCGTTCAAGACTTTATTAGGCTTGCGCTTTGCACCCACTGAAGTCTTTTCAGTGCCTTTAGGTGGCAACCTCAATGAGTCTCCAGCACTAATACAACCGAGGGGAATAACTAATAAAGTGAGTAAAGTTGAAACGGCACCGCCAAAAATTAATGATACGGCCATCCCTTGGAAAATGGGATCAGATAAGATCACCATTGACCCACCCAATAAGGCTAAAGCCGTAATTAAAATGGGTCGAGTACGTGCTTCACAAGAACGAATGACGGCCTCTCGCGGTGACAAGCCTTGGTTAATCACCGCATCACGGGCGAAATCTACCAGCAAAATCGAGTTACGGACAATGATTCCCGCTAAGGCAATGAAGCCAATCATGGAAGTTGCCGTAAATTCCGCCCCCATAATCCAATGCCCTGGTAATATTCCAATTAAGGTCAAAGGAATCGGCGCCATAATAATCGCGGGTAAAATAAAATTCCCAAATTGCGCCACAATTAACATATAGATCAAAACCAGAGCGGCTGCAAAAGCAATTCCCATATCGCGGAAAGTTTCAAAAGTTACCGTCCACTCCCCTGCCCAGACAAAAGAGGATTTTAACTCCAAATGGCTAGGTGCTTTAAACCAATAACCACTATCGACTAGTGTGCCATCAGGAGCAGTATAGCCTTTGCCTTCATTAGCAGCAGCCAGCAAACCTTCGACTTCTTTTTGCCCATAAACAGGCGCGGCTAAACGCCCTACCCCTTCTGCAGTGACAAACTCAACCGGATTTAAGTCTTTGTGGTAGATCGGTTTCTCTTGTGGCTCACGCACAAAACCGCCCAACTCTGATAAAGCGACTGATTTACCTTGAGCACTGGTGACCGGTAGCTGCACCAAAGTCATGATTTGGGAGCGCGAACTTAGCGGTACTTGCATCACAATATGTGTAGGGTCGATTAAAGCATTTTTCTTAATATCCCCTAGTACAAAGCCCCCCATCGTCATACTCAGCGCACGATTGATATCTTCAACAGTGATGCCATTGCGTTGAGCCTTATCAGTGTCAATCACAAAGCGCAAATTTTCATAATCATCTTCCAACATATTATCGACATCACCTAAATTCTTCGCTTGCTTGAAGAATTCAGTCATATCCGCCGCCATTTGCCGCCGAATGACTGGATCTTGATGATAGATTTCAGCCACTACGGTTTGTAAAACAGGTGGACCAGGTGGCATTTCCACCACTTGTACGCTAGCACCTGCTGCCTGAGCGAGAGGCGTGAGAATTTCACGTGCTTGTACAGCAATTTCATGGCTAGTCCGCGCCCGCGCGTTTTTATCTAGCAACTGAACTTGGATATCACCCTGCCATGCCTGCTGACGCAAATAATAATGCCGAACCAAACCATTGAAATTAAAAGGCGATGCAGTACCTGAATAAGTCTGTACTGCAGTGACTTCAGGTAGCTTTTGCATTTCAGTGGCTAATTGATGAATTAAATTAGCTGTGACTGGCAAAGCCGTGCCTTCAGGCATATTCACGACTACATTAAACTCGGGCTTATTATCCAAAGGCAGCATTTTTACCGGAACTGCTTTCAATGGATAAAATAGCGTCATTAAAGCAAAGAAAATCAGAATGATACTGAAAAGAAAAGCATAACCTTTCACCTTGCTGTCTACTAAAGGCAGAATGAGGCGGCGAAATAAAGACTCAATACGCGCGGCTTGTTTATGCTCTTTTTCAGCATCGGCATGTAATTTCGCAAGGCTAGGTTTAAATAAATTCGTTAGCCACGGTGTGAAAGCAAACGCAGCAAATAAGGAAATAACCATTGCCACCGAGCCTAAGACCGGAATAGGCATCATATAAGGCCCCATCATCCCACTGACAAAACCCATCGGTAATAAAGCGGCAATAACAGTGGCCGTCGCTAAGATCGTCGGATTCCCCACTTCACGGACTGCATCAACAGCAATCTCTAAACCCTGTTGCCCTAACAGTAACCAACGTCGATAAATATTCTCGACAACGACAATGGCATCATCGACTAGAATGCCAATCGAAAAAATCAGCGCAAATAGACTGACACGGTCGATGGTCATATTCAGCATCCATGCCGCAAACACCGTGGTAGTAATGACTGCAGGAATCACAATCAAGACCACTAAACCTGCACGCCACCCCAAAGCTAACCAAACTAGAATGGTTACAATCATGGTGGCGATGAACAGCTTTTTCAGAAGCTCATTGACCTTCGCTTTGGCAGTCGCTCCATAATCGCGAGTAATTTCCACATGCACATTGTCAGGGATAATTTGGCCTTTTAACCCTTCCAGCTTCTGCAAAATAGCCTCAGAAACCTCAACACCATTGGTACGATGCTTCTTGGCAATCGCTAAAGTAACCGCTGCCGCATTAGAGGCAGCTTCCCCAGTTTGAGCCGCTGCGCCTGTGTAATAACCCACCATATGGGCTGCATCACTGGGGCCTTCTTTCACTTCGGCCACATCACGCACATACACAGGGCGACCATTAACCACGGTCACCATTAGATTTTTAATATCTTGGGCTGAGCTTAAAAATAAACCACTGTAGACCTTGTAAACCTTCTGGTTTGGCTCGACAAAGCCGGTTGACTGCTCTGCATTCGCCATTTGAATAGTACGAGCGATCTGCTCTAGTGAGACCCCAAAGGTGGCCAAGCGTTCTGGCAAAATTTCTACCTGAATTTCCTCACGTCGCCCATCCACAATAAAACTTTGGCTGGTATTGGCAACGCCACGTAACTCTTGTAAAACCTCTAAACCCAATAAGCGCAACGAAGCATCATCGACTTCGTTTGACCAAAGCGTCACCGTAACTACAGGTACATCATCAACGCCTTTCGGTTTAACCAATGGCTCGCTCGCCCCCCGAGGAATCGCGTCTCGATTTGAGCTGAGCTTGTCATACAATTTAACTAAAGAGGTTTCCAAATCCTCCCCTACTTTGAACTGCACGGTCACTACAGCATGTCCACGATCTGATCTTGACCAAACATGTTCGACCCCAGTGATTTCCGACATAATTGCATTTAAGGGGCGAGCAATAATCGCTGCGACCTCATGCGCCGATACACCGGGATACTCTACAAAAATATCCACCATCGGCACAGAAATTTGCGGATCCTCTTGGCGCGGTGTGATCATTAGCCCCAGCGCACCAATAGCTAGAAAAGCTAGCAAGAGCAGTAAGGATAGGGGCGAATTGATAAAAATTTTAGCAGTTTGACCTGCAAGTCCTAAGCGATGCTGTGGGGTTTGGCTAGGCTGAGGGGAGTCATTCATGCACTATCTACCAATACGAAAAAGTGAAAGTACGCGACCGCAGTCGTAGTTACTGAGCATCCGGCATCCACCCAGAAACAGCGCGAGGTGGCGGGTTATCAATAATATTCATTCCTGATTTTAAGCCCGAAACGACCTCAACCTTATTGCCGTGCTCTGCACCTAAGCGCACTAAACGTAATGAAGATTGACCATTTTCTACTACCAAGACACTCGGCAAACTGCGCCCACTTAACAAAGCCGTCCGGGGTATCATGACCACTGGCTCAGCATTAGCTTGAGCGTTGGATAAATAAATTTCTGCGTACATCCCCGGAGCCGCCACTACATCCACCGGTAAATCAAACTTCACCGTGACTGTGTGATGCTCAGCATCAGCCACAGGATAAATTTGTGAAACCTTAGCCATCGTCTCAGCAGCACCATTGATCTTTACCGGTACAACCATACCTTGGCTTACTTGTGACATCAGGCCTGCAGGTACATCCGCTTGCAAGCGCTTGTATTTAACAAAGCCATACCGCAATAAAGCTTGCCCAGTTTGTACCGTATCCCCTACTTCGGCCATTTTCTGCAAAATGACACCTTCAAAGGGAGCAATACCTTTAGCATTCTGTAGTGCCGCATCAATTTCTTGGAGTTGTGAATAAGCCTGCTGTAAAGAACCACGCGCCTGCGAAACGCCTGAAGCACTGGTGACTAAATCCGAATAACGCCCCATATCGGAATCATAATTATTCATCATCATGTCGGCCATGGGACGGGTCAAAAAATTATCCATCATGGCGGGCATACCAAAGCCCGGCATGGCACCAATATCACGGCTACGTGGTGACACCACCTCACGTTGATGCTGAGCCTCTGCACTTTGTAACAGGGATTGGGCGTTTTGGATTTGTGCTAGCACTGAATTGCGCTTAGCAACTAGCTGGGCTTCATCAACTTGCGTGAGCATTGCGCCCTGTTGAAAAGCACTACCTACCTCACCTGCAAAGTATTTAAGCACGCCAGGAATTTGCGCCGCTAAGGTAACTTCTTTATAGGGAATGACTGAACTGCCTAAGACAGTCTGGGTAGGAGAATTTGAGGTTTCAACAGCTACTATTTCAGCGGCCTGTACTGAACTCAAACTCAGCATAGCGCATAAAAACGCTAGAGTTGAGCCTACCGCGCAACTACGTCCTCTTCTCATGAATAACTCTTCCTCAGTGATCACGGATGCAATACATCCCTTTTAGCAGGCTGAACTATAGCTTTTCGGGGAGGGTAATTCTAGTGAAAAGGCTGCAATACACTAATAGGGATAGAACCAGCAAAATTGACTTAATACCCTTCTGATGCTTTACAGTGCAGGTGGCTGCACATAGCCTTTAACGACCGTGACAGGTTCGGCATCAGACGAATTATTACCATGAAATACTGACACTTTGACCTCTAATAAAAGATCAGAGCTGGAAGGACTGACTTCACGCGTCCAGCGCCAAGGCATATTGCCCATGACTTCTTCACCGTCTGCGGCGGGTTCAGTGCTGCCGTTATCCATAGCCATTTCATAGAGATCTAGCTGATTTAGGCCTACCCAACGCGCAAAGGTAGTTTCCTTCAAGATTTGCACATTACGTGTACTGTTTGCAGCCACTTGTGAGGCTATGCTAATCACCAACACAATAATAAATAACGCAAACATGACCTCGACTAAGCTAAAGCCCGACTGACCTACGTTTTTTTTAGCTGTTGGCATCATCTTCAGATTTTGGCTCGACTACTTGGCCTAAAGAATCAAATTGTACACGCTGAGGCTCATTTTTATCCGCTGCCAGCTCATAGATAAAAGGCGTCAACTCGCCAGTTGGCTCCACTACTATTTGAGGCTCTTCAGGCGCATCGGTTGGCAAACTCACTAATTCTTGATCAATCAAAACTTGCGGCTTGAGCGTTTTGCTATCAAAGGCACGCGCTTTGAACAAGCTATCATTTTCAATTTCGACCCATTTATCTTTTTCATCTAATTTGAAAAAATGATAGCCCGTTTCCGTAAAACCCAGCGCTAAAGGCTCAGAACGTACAATCGCTTCATTGCTTAACACCGTCACATCAAAGCGCAAACGTTGTAAAGCTTGTTCGACTGGATCAGTTTCAAAGCTACGAAACGAGAGTGAGACAATAGAAATCATCACTGCCATCACTACCAGCACGATCAGTAGCTCGATGAGCGTGAAACCCGCATGCCTCTGCACAGGCATCAACTTATTCTTGCATCCAGTTACCGATGTCATCTTCACTTTCGCGCTCATCTGGTCCTAGGCTGTAAATATCAACCTCACTACCATGTGTACCTGGATTTAAATATTTATAAGGATTACCCCAAGGGTCATTCGGCACCGCTTTTGATTTTAAATAGCCACCTGCTTGCCATTTACGCGCTTCTGCAGGCTTTTCGACTAAGGCTTTTATGCCTTGTTCGGTGCTTGGGTAAGCTGCGTTATGCATCCGGTACATATCCATAGCCAACTCCATGGTACGAATCTCTTGCTTAGCAGAAGCAATCCGCGCTTCATCCGGCGTCCCTCTAAGATTGACAACAGCAATACCTAGCAAAACCCCGATAATAGTGATAACAATCAATAACTCCATCAAGGTGTAACCCGTCATACTTTGCTGACGGCGTGTTATCTGTTTGTGCTTATTCATTCGACTTATCAAACCTTCAAATTCAAAAACGGCGCAATCATGGCATAATACCCCAACATTGTAACCAATCGACAGTGAAGCACATTACCAATCCATTAAACCTAGCCAAGCCTTTGCTGACTTACGGCCTAAGCTTCAGCTTTATCCTGCTAGCTTTATATAATGGGCAGGACTTCTTGCGCTATGAGCGTAGCTTAATTCTAGAAGGTGAATACTGGCGTTTGCTGGGTGCTCATTTTGCCCATCTAAACCTTACACATTTAGCACTGAATCTAGCCGGCTGGTGGCTGTTCTTGCTGCTCTGCGGACATTTATTTAGCAGCAAACAGCTGACTATCAATATTCTAATACTAGCGCTAGGCATTAGCTTCGGCTTGCTGATTCTCCGCACAGATTTTCAATGGTATCTGGGCTTCTCTGGCGTACTCTATGGTTTGCTCTTGATCGGCTCTCTACGTTTCGCTTTACAGGAACAACGATTAATAGGAGCGCTTATCTTTGGTACGCTGACCGTAAAAATGGCTTTGGATATTTATAGTGGCCAAACTAACACGAGTGCCTTACTGATTGGCGCTCCAGTCGCTACGGTAGCGCATGTTTATGGTTTAATTATAGGCTTATTACTGAGTTTGCCTGCTTTAGCCAAAGCCTCAAGCATTAAACAAACACCGGCTACCCAAATTAATAAGACTCACAAAAATAAAAAATAAGCCAAATCCTTATATGCTCGAACAACTGATCCACTCCTTACAGGCTACCACTACCCGCTTGTTTCAGCCTAAAATTTGCCATTTATGCGCTGCTCAACTTACCAAAACTCAGCAGCTTATTTGTGAGCCTTGCTATCAAGCGCTACCTTGGCACACTGTAGCAAATAAGCAAGCAGCTACTCCTCTGCTTAGCGCATTCACCTACGCCAGCCCCATTAAGCAGCTTATTTTGAAGGGCAAAACTAGCCAAGATTTGGATAAGCTACATTTACTTGCGAGCTTGTTGCGCTGCTATTTTCCTACCATCATTACTGAGCTACCGGAAGCGATCTTACCTATTCCGTTGCATCCGAAGCGCCTTAGGCAGCGTGGCTTTAATCAATCAGTCGAGCTAGCACGCCCTTTAGCGAAGCAACTGGGTATTCCCTTATTGCTCACTCAAGTAGCCCGTCAACGCCATACCGATGAGCAGAAAAAATTGGCGGCAGCTGAACGGCAGCATAATCTTGAGCAAGCTTTTCGGTTAACTCGGCCTCTTCTCTATAAACACATCGCGATTTTTGACGATGTAGTCACTACAGGTGCTACTTGTGCTGAATTAGAAGCCTTATTAATTGATCAGGGTGTAGAAAAAGTTCAGATTTGGTGCTGCGCACAGACAAAAATGACCTAAAGCGCTAAATCCTCTAGTATAAGAACCTATTAGCTTTTTAACCCCCAGCAGGATAGGAAACCCAATATGATTCGTAGCATGACTGCATTTGCACACCACGAAACTTCTTCAGCTCAAGGCAAATTGAGTTGGGAATTGCGTTCTGTTAATCATCGCTACTTGGATATTAGTTTGCGTGTTCCTGAAGAGTTTCGCTCCTTAGAAAATAACTTCCGCACTCTGCTACAAAACCGTCTCCACCGTGGCAAACTAGAAGCTTCTTTACGCTATGCCGCAGGCGTGGGTGAAAGCTCAACGATTGTTGTCAATGAACCCTTAGCCCGTGCATTGATAATTGCATGTCGGCAAATTGAAGCATTAACTAATAGTACTGAAACCTTAAAAGCGGTAGACATTCTCCGTTGGCCAGGGGTTACCTTAGATAGTGCTCCCGACCTAGAAAGCCTAGGGCAAGAAGCAGAAAAATTGCTGCTCGCTTCTTTAAATGACTTAATTGCTACGCGTGAACGCGAAGGTAAACGCTTAGCGGAATTTATTGATTCACGTTGTGATCAAATTGCGGAAATTTTAGTACGGATTCGTAAACGTCGCCCCGAGATTGTGAGCGGCATTAAAGACAAGATTCATCAGCGCCTAGCCGAGCTAGATGTCATTCCAGACAATAACCGCCTTGAACAAGAACTGGTTATTCTCGCACAGCGCTTAGATGTCGAAGAAGAGCTGGATCGCTTAATGGCGCACCTTGACGAAATAAATGCCGTACTTGAACGCGATGAACCCATTGGCCGGCGCATGGACTTTCTGATGCAAGAGTTAAATCGAGAAGCGAATACCTTAGCTTCCAAATCCAATGACGCAGAAACCACCCAAGCCGCCGTTGATTTAAAAGTACTCATCGAACAGATGCGTGAGCAAATTCAGAATATAGAATGATGGCCGCTAAAGATTATTATCAGGTATTGGGAATTTCACGGAGCGCTAGTGCAGAGGATATCAAGCTAGCCTACCGCCGTTTAGCACGCAAATACCATCCTGATGTCAGCCGCGTACCGGGTGCAGAAGAGCATTTCAAAGCCGTGAATGAAGCGTATGAAACACTAGGCGATAGCAGCAAACGTCGTAAATATGAACAACAAACTACTGCCAAGCCAACTCCAACTGAAAGCACGGTTAATAAAAGCACTCAAGCGAAAAAAGTGGATGTGGCTTTCTTTGAGGAAATTAGCAAACAAGATATTCCTGATACTCGACTTAGCTCGGCTATCTTTAATAATTTTTTCGGCAAAAAACGGCGGGATAAATCAGCTGAATTTAAAGCTCAAACTGCAACAGAGCAGCCACAAGAATATAATCTGACTTTGCAAATTGAAGATTTATTCTTCGATACCATCAAAGCTATTCAAGCCCCGAATGGCGAGACTATTCAAGTGCGTGTTCCGAAAGGCTCTGAAGAAGGCAGCCGTTTACGTTTAATTGGCAAAGGCATCGGTAGCACAGATTTGAGCTTGGTGATTCATATTGCTGAGCATGCTTATTATCAATTAGTAGGAAAAGACCTCTATTTAGATCTACCTATTAGCCCCTGGGAAGCGGCTTTAGGTGCCACCATCTTAGCACCAACCCCGACGGGGGCAGTTAGTGTAAAAATTCCAGCAGCGAGTGAGTCTGGTAAAAAAATGCGTTTGCCGGGACGTGGCATTAATACTGCTACTACTAAAGGTGATATGTACCTTACCTTACAAGTGCAAGTTCCTCCTGCAACCACTGCACAGCAACAAGAGCTTTATGCGCAAATGGAACGTAGTTTTAATTGGTCACCCAGACAACACTTAAAAATCACGCGATAGGCGGTGTCAGTCTAACGTGGTTTTTTTGGAACAAAACTCAAAATAGTGGTATTTTCACTACACAACATCACTTTCTATTCAGCTTTGCAAAAAATGAATAGTGCTGGTCTAAAATAATCAGATTCACGAAGCTAAACGTTTCAGGATGCAGATAACATGTCACCAAGTATTTGGAAGCGCGCTCTACTCGCCACGCTATTAGCAGTCGGTTTACAAGGCTGTGCCTGTGCAGGTGCTTTGCCTGAAAGCGTTAATGGTCAGGCACTACCTAGCCTTGCCCCAATGTTAGAACGTGTTACCCCAGCTGTAGTTAATATTACAACTGAAGGCAAGCAAAAAATTGATGAATCCATTTTAAATGATCCATTTTTTAAGCGTTTTTTTGGCGATGTACAAGGTGAACGTAAAATTGATGGCACTGGCTCTGGCGTAGTCGTGCATGCACGTCACGGTCATATTCTCACCAACTACCATGTGATTGAAGGTGCTGAGCGGATTACGGTTACTTTGAGTGACGGTCAACGCTTCCAAGCGAGCGTCATTGGTGCTGACCCTAAAGTTGACCTAGCTATTATCGCCATTAAGGCCAATCGTTTAGTAGCTATGCGCTTTGGTGACTCTGACCGCTTAAAAGTTGGCGACTTTGTGGTGGCAATTGGCAATCCCTACGGTATTGGCCAATCAGTCACTTCTGGCATCATCAGTGCCCTACATCGTAATCCCGGCATAGGAGAGTACGAAAACTTTATCCAGACTGATGCATCTATCAATTTAGGCAACTCAGGTGGAGCCTTAGTCAATCTACGTGGCGAGTTGATCGGCATCAACACCGCGATTTTAGGCGGTCAAAGTGGTGGCAACATTGGAATTGGGTTTGCGATTCCAGTCAATACTGCAGCCGGGATTATTGATCAAATTGTACGTTTTGGCCAAGTAGAGCGTGGTTTGTTAGGCATTGAGGTAAGCGATGTAGATGCACAAATCGCTACCAACTCACGTTTACCTGCAAATACAGGAGCTTTAGTCGAACGTGTTTTCCCTGGCTCTGCCGCAGAGCTTTCTGGCTTACAAGCAGGCGATGTGATTTTACAAGTGAACGAAGCTGAGATTCGTGCTGCCAGTGATGTTAAAAGTTTAATTGGTTCTGTACGTGCAGGAACTCTGCTGAAAATTACTTATTTGCGTTCAGGGCAGACTTACACTGCACAAGCACGGATTGGGCAAGTAGGTGGTGCTGCAGGCAACGCTGTACCGAATCAACGCCCTTTCTGGGAAAGTAACTAAGTTTACGACTAAAAGCTCAGAACTTGAGCAAATGTAAAGGAACTGAGATTGACAAGCGGCAAAAAAATGCTATAAATGGTGGAACTGATACAGCTTGCGTTCATCTAAGGAAGTAGAAGCAAAGAAATTTAGCTTCGAATCTAAAAATGAAGGTAAACAGTTATTGCGAATTTCCGCGAAATAAAGAGATGCGACATAAAAAAGCACTAAAGCCCGGTGCTGTCGAGGTCTCTTTTGCGGATACAGGTTTGGTGTCCCCAATCCAGACCTGTTTATTAAACCCCGGCTTTTAGACCCCCTGTTTGGCCGGGGTTCCTTTTTATAGTTAAAGTCTATGCGCTTTTAAATGAATGACTAATGAACATTATTCTCTTTATATAGCAGCCCCACGCTCATACCAATTATCTAATTTTGCCCATAACTCCTCTAAACCTAAACCATTGGTTGCTGAAAAAGCTTGAGCGCTGACAGGCATTTGATAATTAGCTAATTCTTTTCTCACGGCTAAAACCGTACTATGCATAGCACCCTTGCTTAATTTATCCGCTTTATTTAACAAAATATGTACGGCTAACTGCCGATGTTCAGCCCACTTCAATAAGCCTTGATCAAAGCTTGTCATCGGATGACGAATATCCATGACCAAAATCAAACCCTTAAGGGTATTTCGCGTAGTAAGATAGGCCTCGATAAACTTTTGCCATTGTAACTTGATATTTTCAGGCACTTTGGCATAGCCATAACCTGGAAGGTCAACCAATAATTGTCCTTCTGGTAAGGTAAAAAAGTTAATCAGCTGTGTGCGGCCAGGCGTTTTGCTGGTACGTGCCAGTGATTTTTGAAAACAAACGCGATTAATTGTACTGGACTTGCCTGAGTTAGAACGCCCTGCAAAAGCGACCTCAATGCCACCTTCTTGAGGGAGGGTATTGGGAGTTGTGGCGCTTTGCACAAAACTGGCTTGCTGATAATAGTGATTCATCATGATGTTAGCGTTCTCTAATGCATTTTTTGAGGTATGATTGCGGGATATGATATACAATTCTGGCACTTTTGGAGGATACCCGGCGGCCATCCTCTCAGGCAAACGAATTTGTAGCTTTACTTCGATGTTTTTGGGAGCACTTTCTAGATGAAGAAGACACTCATCCTAGCACTAACAAGCCTTGCTTTTAGCACTTCTGCTGCTGTATGGGCAGCTGATGCTGCACTAAAAGGCGATCCAGCGGCGGGTAAAACCAAATCAGCCACTTGTGCCGCTTGCCACGGCGCTGATGGTAACAGCACTAATCCAGAATGGCCAAAATTAGCGGGTCAGTCTGAAGGTTATCTGTTCAAGCAATTACAGAACTTTAAAGCAGGTCAGACTGTTGAAGGCGGCCGCTATAACGCTTCAATGGCACCAATGGTTGCCCCATTAACTGATCAGGATATGGCTGATTTAGCTGCTTATTTCGCTAGCCAAACCACCACACCAGGTAAAACTGATCAAACACAAGTTACTTTAGGTGAGCAAGTTTATAAAGGTGGCAATGCATCTAACGGCATTCCCGCTTGTGCTGCTTGCCACGGCCCCACAGGTACTGGCAATCCAGCGGCTAATTTCCCCTCTTTGGCGGGTCAGCAAGTTACTTACGTAAAATCTCAGTTAAATAACTTCCGTACAGGTGCGCGTGCAAACGATAACGGCAAGATGATGCGTAATATCGCTGTTAAAATGACTGATGCAGAAATGACTGCAGTTGCTGAATACATCTCCGGTTTACAGAAGTAATTTGCGCTTTGCAAAACTTCTGATATATAGACAAAGGGTGGCTTGTCCACCCTTTACTATTTTCCCCAGTGACTAACCTCAAACAAAGCAGTACTTATGAAGATTTCTCGATCCACCAGTAATCGGCTGGTTGATTTTCTAGGCTCCATGAACCTAGCTATTACTTTGTTAGTGATTTTAGCAATCGCTTCCGCCATCGGTACGGTGCTCCAACAGAACCAGCCCTACCCTGATTACGAAATCAAATTTGGCAAGTTTTGGTTTGAGTTCTTCCGTTCGCTTGGGTTGTATGATGTCTATTCCTCGATTTGGTTTTTGCTGATTTTAGGTTTTTTACTCCTCTCCACTGCTACTTGTGTGATTCGCAATACCCCCGGTATCTTGCGTGAACTAAAACAATACCGTGAAAAGGCTAAGGAAAAGTCGTTACGTGCCATGCATCATAGCGCCAATTTTGTTAGTAATCAGTCAGCAGCGGATATTCAAGCAGTTTCCCAGCAAACCTTGAAAAGCGAAGGATTCCGCTTCCGTAGCCATCAAGACGAGACTTATAGCGTACTGGCCGGAATGAAAGGTGGGGCTAATAAATGGGGCTACTGGCTTACGCATATTGGCATGATTGTCATTTTCATCGGTGGCTTGTTGGATAGTAAATTGCCAATCATGTGGGGTGAGTGGCAAGGAACTATTAAGCCAGAAACCCGCAATATGTCTGCTGCTGAAGTTCCAGCGATTAGCCAACTCAGTGCTAAAAGCTTTTCCTATCGCGGTTCTGTCGATATTCCTGAAGGACGTAGCGCCAATATTATTTTCCTGCCAGTGCGCGATGGCTATCTGGTACAGCGCTTGCCTTATGAAATCGAAGTTAAAGAATTCAGAGTTGAACACTACTCAACCGGCCAACCTAAATCCTTCGAGAGTGACCTTATCATTCATGATCCTGATCTGAAGGAACCGATGGCACATACTATTTCGGTGAATCATCCGCTGATTTATAAAGGTACTGCGATTTATCAAGCTAACTTTGGCGATGGTGGTTCGGAAGTACAACTGCAATTTAATCCCTTCACCAAGCAATATGCACCCCAAGCGATCACTGGGAATATTTCACAAGACTACAACTTAACTGGCTCAACTGAAAAATATCGTTTAGAGCTAGAAAACTTCCGCCTCTTCAATATTAATCCGGTGAAAAACGAGCAGGGCCTTGATGAGCAAAAGAATATTGGCCCTAGCGTTATTTTCCGCTTGAGAAATGCAGCGGGTGAGGCGATCGAATACACTAACTACATGAACCCAGTAATCATTGAAGGGCGCATGTATTTAATCAGTGGTGTCCGCAAAAGCCCAGCTGATCCTCAACGGTTCTTGCATATCCCTGCTGACAAAAAAGGCTCACCTGAACTTTTTCTTACCTTCCTGAATGCTTTGCAAGATGAGGCTACGGTAAGAAATACAGCCACTACTACCACTAAAAGCTCCATGGGTGCAGTCCAAAATACACCGATTGATAATGCGACTGTTGAAACTCAAATCATTGAGTCAATGGTAAGGCTGACGCAATTATTCGCCACTAAAGGCTTTGATGGTATTATGAGTGACATTGAAGCACGCTTTCCTGAAGCTCAACGCCAGCAAGTAAGCGAAGCCTTTACTAAAGTCCTACAAGCCTCATTACGTGGCGTTTATATTGATCTACTCAAGCAGCGCGGCGTCAATGAACCTGCAGAAGCAGATTGGCTGTTTTTTGATGACAGTTTGAATGCTATGTCCAATTTACCGTTCTACGGCTCGCCTTGGTATATTCAACTCAAGACCTTTAAACAGATTGAAGCCTCTGGCTTGCAAATTACTCGCTCACCTGGACAAGATGTGGTCTATCTCGGATGTATTATGCTAACGATTGGGGTCTTTTTATTATTCTATGTCGCTCAACGTAGAATCTGGATTTTGGTAAAGCCTTTAGAATCTGGCGAAAATGAAATCATTTTAGCGGGCAGCACCAATCGGAATCCGCATGATTTTGATAAGTATTTTGAACACTTGAGTTCAGCCTTTCGGACAGTGCTTACAGCAAGAGGTAATTCATAATGTCTGTTTCACAAGAAGCGATGCATGCGCTAATGGACAAGCCTAGTTTCTGGCAACGCCTTAAACTCACCGATTGGCTTTGGGCAGCGCTGGTTATTATAGGCACCGCTTTCGCTTATACCCGTTACTCTGTGCACATGGACGCTTATGAACAGGGCTTCTTGCTGCTAAGCGCGCCTGCTTTAATTGCTCTAGGCTGGACTTGGCGTGCGGTTCAACCTGCTTCCTTAGCAATTACTGCCTTTAGCCTGTTAGGTATTTGGTTATACACTGGAAATATTGCCAATGCTGAAACTGTATTTGGCCTGAAATACTTGTTATCGAGCCAATCTGCGGTTATGTGGATGAGCGCTCTGTTTGTGCTCGCTACTGCGTTCTACTTTGCAGGTTTAATTGCCAATAATGAATTCGTCGCTAAAACTGGCAGCGTCTTAACTTGGTCTGCGGTCGTGATGGGCTTTACGGGGCTAATGGTACGCTGGTATGAATCCTATTTAGTTGATCCTGAATTTGGGCATATTCCAGTCAGTAATCTGTATGAAGTTTTTATCCTCTTCTGCTTAATTACAGGGGTGCTGTATCTGTACTACGAAGGTCGCTATCGCAGCCGTGCTTTAGGTGGCTTTGCCTTATTGGTAATTAGTGCAGCGGTTGCCTTCTTGCTTTGGTACAGCTTTGAGCGCGGCGCACATGAGATTCGCCCACTAGTCCCTGCCTTAAAAAGCTATTGGATGAAGATCCATGTGCCAGCTAATTTCGTTGGCTATGGAGCTTTTGCCCTAGCAGCCATGACGAGCAGTGCGTATCTGATTAAATACTATTACAGCAATCCTTCGCGCTTAGTTGCCATTTTAGTACCTAGTTCCATCTTCGCTGGTTTATTCATCTGGATCTTTGCTCGAGCCGCTTTTGGCAAAACACCCTTTGAAGGTAGCTTGTTTGCCTTAGGCTTAAACTCTGCGGGAATTGCATTCGCTGCCACCCTGTTGTTAAGTGCACTAGGCTTCCTCTTAATGCTGCCGAGCACTCAAAAAGCCCTGCCTTCTTTAGAAATGCTAGATGACATCGGCTATAAAGCGATTGCCTTAGGCTTTGCCTTCTTCACGATTGCCACCATTTTAGGTGCTATGTGGGCAGCAGAAGCTTGGGGTGGCTATTGGTCATGGGATCCGAAAGAAACTTGGGCGCTGATTGTTTGGTTGAACTATGCGGCGTGGCTCCACTTCCGCTTCTCTAAAGGTTGGCGTGGGCCACAAATGGCATGGTGGGCAGTGATCGGCTTATTTATCACCTTATTTGCCTTTTTGGGGGTAAATATGTTCCTATCCGGCTTGCATTCTTATGGTGAACTTTAAACCTATTATTTGGGTCTTAGCTAAAGATTTGCGATGCAACACTCAATAACGACGGAGAATAATTGAATGAGAATAGTAAAGTTTTTCCTGCCAATGATGACAGCCATGCTTTTTACTTTGGCAGGCTGTATGTCGGACGTCACACAAGCTGAATACACCGTAGGTAAACAATACTCGGTCATTGAGCCACCCGTTGCACTGAAGGCACCGACAGGCCAAAACGAAGTCTCTGAAATTTTCTGGTACGGCTGTCCACATTGCTTTAGCTTAGAACCGACCATTAAGGAATACCTAAAAACTAAGCCAGCTAATGTATTTTTTAATCGTGTACCCGGCACTTTGGGCGAGACTTGGGATTATCATGCCAAGCTTTACTATGTTGGCTATATTTTAGATCGTGATGGCGCGAAAGGCTTACATGACAAAATTTTCAATGCTGCGCATGTACAACGCCGCCCTTTACCACGCTTTGAGCGCGGTAATACTGCAAAAAACGATGACAATCTACGCCGCTTCCTCGAGTCTTTTGGCTATACCACTGACGAAATTAATAAAGCGATGTCCTCAATGGAGTTAAACAGCTTATTAAGCTATGCACGTGATATTAACACCAAATCGGGCATTGATTCCGTGCCAAGCATTATTGTGAATGGTAAATATATCACTGGCCCAAGCCGGATGACTAGCACTGATAAATTGGCTGATGTCATTAACTACTTAACTACTTTACCTCGTTAATTATGATGCGTTCATTGAGCTTATTTGACCGTTTTTTAGTTGAAATTGATCAGTCATTACGTGCAACCGTGGCTACACCTACCACGACTGAACGCTCTAACCCTGCACAGCAAGTACAGGTGTTAACGGAGTTGACTGAGGAAGAAAATAAACGTTCGGCTCAATTGATGCGGATTAATCATGCGGGTGAAGTATCCGCTCAGGGCTTGTATCGCGGTCAAGCCCTGACTGCTAAATTGCCACAAGTCCGTGAGCAAATGGAGCGGGCGGCGCTAGAAGAAAATGACCATCTAGCTTGGTGTACACAACGTTTAGATGAGCTTTCTAGTCATCGCAGCCGTTTGAATCCACTCTGGTACTGGGGTTCCTTTTCGATGGGCGCTGTTGCGGGTTTGATCGGCGATAAATGGAGCCTCGGTTTTGTGAAAGAAACTGAAGACCAAGTTGAAAAACATCTCACCGAACATTTAGGCAAACTACCTGCTAGTGATTTACCGAGCACTGTGATTTTGCAGCAGATGAAAGAAGATGAAATCCGCCACGGCCAGATGGCTCAACAGGCCGGCGGCGCGAAACTGCCTTGGCCGATTCGCAAACTAGCGATGCCCCTACTTTCTAAGCTTATGACTGGCACAGCTAAGTATATTTAGCGACCTGCTTAACCTAATCCTTTAAAATACTTACGGGCTTCTTTATTGCCCTGCTCCACATCCCAAACTTCAGTATTAATTAACATGAATACAGCTCTAATCCGCTAACCACTCAATTTGCTGATAGCCCAACTCTTGAGCAAGCAACATAGCTAGCTCACCGGCTAGCTCCATAAGCGGTTCATCAATGCCCAAGTCACAACATTGCGTCACCTCTAAACCAGCATAACCGCAAGGATTAATTCGGGTGAAGGGTTCTAAACTCATATCTACATTCAAGCTCAGGCCGTGATAAGTTTTGCCACGACTGACTCTTAAACCTAAAGCGGCAATTTTTTTGCCAGCCACATAAACACCTGGTGCTTCCCGATCACCTGCTGCTTCAAGATTGCGGCTCGCTAACAGTTTAATAATCGCTTGCTCAATCTTAATCACTAGCTCACGCACCCCTAAGTTTAAGCGGCGCACATCTAGCAATAGATAGATTACTAACTGACCAGGGCCGTGATAAGTAACCTGCCCGCCACGATCCACTTTAACCACAGGAATTTCACCGGCAGCAAGCACATGTTCCATTTGACCATTGCGGCCTAGAGTAAACACAGGCTGATGCTCAAGCACCCACAACTCATCAACAGCGTCTTCCGCACGCTGCTGAGTGAAGGCTTGCATCGCTTCAAGCGTAGGCAGATAAGGCTGATTAGCACCTAAAACTCGAACTTTTAGAGTGCCCACAGCACCAGCTCGCAGACTTTTAGATCATTGTAGATAGCATCTAACTGCTCTTTGCTGGTTGCACGCACGCCGAGAGTGAAGCTGTGATATTTTCCGCTACGGCTTTCAGTGGTACGAATCGCATCCAGGGAAAACTCTGGATCGTGCGGGGAAACAATATCATGAATAATTTGCCTTAAATCAGCACGCGCGGCTCCCACCACTTTAATCGGAAAATCACTCGGAAACTCTATTTCCACTTCAGACTTACTAAACACACTCATAGTAGCGACTCCCGCGCCTTAGTCAGCGAAAAACTTCTGTACACTGTCTGACATTCGCCGCCACAAACCACCTTCGGCAATATCTTCTAAAGCCAACAAAGGTACTTCTTTCAATACCTTACCTTGGTCAGAGAGAATAATTTTTCCTAGAACATCACCACGTCGAATCGGTGCATCAATCGCTTTATCAAATTGCATGACACCTTTAAGTTGATCATAGCGGCCTTTACCTATACTGACATATAGATCCTCAATCACACCTGCCGCCACTTTAGTTTTATCGCCCTGCCAAACTCGCACTGTAGAAAGCGCATCACCACCTTTATACAGTTTATGTGTTTCAAAGGTACGGAAACCATATTCCAATAAGCGCTGACTAGATTCTGTACGGCTATTTTCATCGACTGAACCCAATAACACTGAAATCAAACGCATATTGTCACGCTTGGCAGAAGCTACTAAACAAAAGCCCGCTGATTCTGTATGGCCAGTTTTCATGCCATCAACTGAAGCATCACGCCACAATAATTTATTGCGGTTATGCTGTTTAATATTGTTATAGGTAAATTCTTTTTCAGAATACAGCTTATAACGATCTGGGAATTCAGTGATTAACGCACGAGCTAAGATCACAATATCGCGAGCTGTCGTGTAATGATCGGGAGCTGGCCAGCCCGTCACATTTTGATACTGGCTATTATTCATACCCAATTCCTTCGCTGTCTCATTCATACGCTGCACAAAAGCGCTTTCAGAGCCTGCTACATGCTCAGCTAAAGCGACTGCAGCATCATTGCCCGATTGAATAATTAAGCCACGCAGTAATTTTTCCAGTTGGATCTTTTTACCCAACTCGACAAACATGCGTGAACCTTGCATTTCCCATGCATGTTGGCTGATTAATACTTCATCGTCTAGCTTGATAGTGCCCTTGCTCAGCTCACGATACAAAATATAAGCCGTCATCAACTTAGTGATGCTCGCAGGCTCAACCCGCTCCCCTGGATTTAAGGCTGCTAACTCTTCGCCACTTTGGAAATCAACCAAAACAAAACTGGTTGAATCAACTTCAGGAGCGCCCTCTGCCAAAGCAACTACTTGCCCACCCTTGGGTGGAGCCATAGGTCTGACACCTGAGCTAGCACTCGCTGGCATATCTTCAGAACTTTCTACAGCAGTAGGAGCTGGAGTTTTGACAGGCTTAGTTTCAGCATAGGCGAAACTTGATAATAATAAGCCCACCAACAGTATTCTCAGTAACATCCTGTTATTCACTCTCTATCTCATTGATTTATTGCGACAACGCGGAAAGTTGCCAAACCGTTATTTTCCAAAGCATCTTTCACATTATCAATTTGATCTTGTGTATACAAAGGCCCGATGCGGACTTGATGCATTTGTTTACCCTCTTGCGCGGCAGTTGCCATTTCCGTTTTGCTCAAGCCCACTGAGGTCAAACGCACAAACATTTCTAAGGCTTCCTCCTGCTGAGCAAAATTATTGACGACTACATAAAAACTTTTGCCAATGGCTTTCGCGGCTTGCTCTGCTTGAATTTGTTCAGGCGTCTGCTTGGCTTTGACCCTAGCACGCTCTGCAAGTTTACTCTGGCCTGCCTCTAAAGCAGCATTTTGTTGAGTATCTAATGCTTCTACACGCACTTGAGCCGTTTCATTGCCCTTGGTTGTAATCCCCAAAGCATTCGCTGCTGCAAAGGATAGTTGAATCAACGCCTCACCTTCAAAAGGGCCTCGATCATTCACCCGTACAATCACCGACTTTTTATTGCCCAAGTGGGTGACACGCACAAAGCTAGGTAAGGGTAAACTACGATGCGCAGCCGAGAAACTATTCATATCGAAAGTTTCACAACCTGCTGTTTTCGAGCCTTGAAACTCAGCACCATACCAAGAAGCACTACCTTCTTCTTGATAGCCCTTGGCGGTGCTAAGCACCTGATAGCTTTTACCTTTTAAGGTGTAGCTAGACTCATTACCACAGCCGCTGTTGCTATCAGCCATTTTTAAGGGTGGTATAGAAGTAGCCGTAGTAGGTTCATCGGTAGTGAGAGCACTACAACCCACTATAAAACTCATAGTGAAACCCAACAGAACTGATCGTTGAATACTTTTCATCGTTGTTATCATCATTAACTCATGGCTTGCCCTAGCTGCTAGTCTAAAGCTAAGCACAGTAACAGATCATTAACGACCTATCCGTTGGCGGATGGCTTGTGCTAATTGATGCACAGCCATCGCATATTTATGGCTATGGTTGTAACGAGTAATTACATAAAAATTATTCCCACCCAACCAAAATTCATCGCCGGCGGCCCCATCCAGCAGAATCAAACCTGCCTGCCTTGCCCGAAAATTACTCACAGGAGCGATTCCTTGAGCAGAAAGTGAGGCTAAATCTAAACTGGGCTGTACAGGCTTTTCGTTGAGCAGTCTAGCATAGCCCTGCCCTGAAACATAAGCGGGAACCGCAACATCCTGACCTGCTTGCCAACCGTGGCGTGCTAAATAATTGGCTACACTGCCAATCGCATCCTCAGGATCCCACAAATTGCGGCGGCCATCTCGATTGAAATCTTGCGCATATTGGCGATAACTGCTCGATATGAACTGCCCTAAACCCATTGCGCCTGCATACGAACCTTGCCAAACCAAAGGCTGAACTTGCTCTTCGCGGGTCAGCAATAAATATTGTTCCAATTCTTTTTGGTAAAACTCAGCTCGCCGTGGGAAGTCAAAGGCTAAAGTCGTTAGTGCTTGTAATACGTAGTAATTACCCGTATTCCGCCCATAGAAGGTTTCTACCCCAATAATGGCGACGATATAAGCAGGATCAACCCCAGATTGCTGAGCAGCAGCATCCACTACAGCAGCATGTTGCTGCCAGAAAGCCACGCCGCTACCAATCCGATCTTCTGTCAGGAAAATAGGCCGATATTGTAGCCAAGGTTTGCCTTCTGCTGGTTTAGTCGCTTTAGCAATTATTTCGTCACTACGTTGCACATTACTAAATAAGCTTTGCAATTGAGCCGCATTGAACCCATGCGTTTGCTGCATTCTACTAATAAAAGCCTGCATTGCAGGGTAGCTTAAATAATTAGCGCCAAGCACAGGCGGTTCAATTTGCGGTTGCAAAGGCTCTGGAATACTCGGCTGTGTTGGATAAATCGGTTGGGGCTGGAGGGGTTGTGGCGGCTTCGGAAGCGATGGCCGAAGGGGTCGACTAGGTTGAGGACGTGGATTCGCCAAAGGATCAGCAGAAGGAACTGAGCCTGAAGAACCTACACCTGCCTCTGGAATACTGCGCGGTGCGGTACAAGCTGCTAAGCCTGAAGCTAGTAATAGCGTGACTACCCAACTGAGGTAAACCTTTCCCCAAGATCTTTGCATGGTTGAGCCCTATTCGTCTGTTTGATAAATGCGCTTGCGCTTCTTCATCCCCATGATAATACCAAACGCACTCATCAAGGTAACTACCGAAGTTCCACCATAGCTCACTAAAGGCAAGGGAATACCCACGACAGGTAAAACGCCACTGACCATGCCCGTGTTAACGACTAAATAAATGAAGAAAGTTAAACTTAAACTACCTGCCAGTAAGCGCGAAAAGGTATCTGCACCTTTGGAAGCAATATATAAACCACGCCAAATAATAAACACATATAAGCCAAGTAATAATAAATTACCTAAGAAGCCAAATTCCTCACCAAAAACTGCAAAGATAAAGTCAGTATGACGTTCGGGTAAGAAATCTAAATGCGATTGGTCGCCATGCAGCCAGCCTTTCCCATAAACGCCACCCGAACCAATCGCAATTTTAGACTGGTAAATATGATAGCCAGTGCCTAACAAATCACTTTCTGGATCAAATAAGGTGAGAATCCGTTGGCGCTGATATTCGTGCATCCCATAGTTGAACATGAGTGGTGCAGCAATTGCGATTGCTGTAATAGAGCCACCAATCAGCCACCATGATATACCTGCCAAATAAATAACAAATAAACCCGCCAAGGCTACTAAAAGCGAAGTACCCAGATCAGGCTGTTTCATAATTAAAACCATGGGAATCGCGACTAATACTAAAGCTACAATGATGTCCAAAAAACGTGGTGGCAATGGTTTTTCAGAAAAATAATATGCCACCATCATAGGCACCGCGAGTTTCATCATCTCCGCAGGTTGGATATCAATGCCTACATATAACCAACGCTGTGCACCCTTCTTAATCACTCCAACCATCAGCACTAGAATCAGTAATACCACGCCAATGCCATAGAGCCAAATCGCAAATTGTCGCAGGGTCTTCCCCTCAATTTGCGAAAAAAACAGCATGAGCACTAAACCAATGGTGAAGTGGATGCCTTGACGATACACCATAGTTATCTCAGCATCGGACGCGCTATATAAAGTCACTAGCCCCATGAACATCAATAAGGACAAAGCTGCTAGCAAAACTAAATCGACACGTTGCAGCATCTTGAGCAGAGAAACAGGTAAGAGCCCAGCAATCATTCGACCATACCCTCAATAGTAGGAACGATATCGGCTGGCTCAACTTCACCCGCTTCTTCAGTTGAAGTTTCATCATCGTACTTTTTCAAAAGATAGGCATCCATCACCTTTCTAGCAATCGGCGCTGCGGTAGAGCTACCACCACCACCATTTTCTACAATCACTGAAACCGCAATTTGCGGATTATCGGCGGGTGCAAAACCAACGAATAAAGCATGATCATGTAAACGTTTGGCTAGCCGTGAAGCATCATAACGTGCATTTTGGGCAATACCGAATACTTGCGCAGTACCCGTTTTACCCGCAATCATATAGGGAGCACCCACACCAACACGCTTGGCCGTGCCATAAGACGCATGTACTACATGCACCATCCCTTGCACAACCATATTCCAATGGCGTGGATCGCGGGTCGGAATCTGTGCAATCACTTCTGGCTCAAGAATAGTTTCAGGCTTATTTTTAGCAGTGCGCACCGCTCTTAATACATGAGGGCGAATGCGCTTACCGTGCATGGCAATACTAGCGGTAGCATGGGCTAACTGGATAGGAGTTGCTAGCCAGTAACCTTGACCGATACCGATATTAACCGTATCCCCCGGATACCAAACTTGTTTATAGCGGCGCTGTTTCCACTCAGGGGTGGGCATCAAACCATCGGACTCAGAAGTCAGATCTACCCCTGTTTTCTTGCCAAAACCAAACAAACTCATATAGCCCGAAAATTTATCGACACCCATGCGATAAGCCATGTCATAGAAAAAAGTATCGCAAGATTGAGCAATGGCGTAATCCATGCTGACACCGCCATGACCAGTTTTTTTCCAGCAACGATAACGATGCTTATGCCCTGGAATTTGGAAAAAGCCCGGATCGTAAACCGTTTTCCCCGGCCAAATCACTTTTTCGTACAAACCTGCCATGGTATTCATGGGTTTGACGGTCGAACCTGGCGGATAAGCACCCTGTAAAGCTCGATTATAAAGAGGTCGATCGGGATCATCACGTAACTCGCTGTAAATCTTGCTAGAGATACCATCCACAAACAGATTGGGATCGAAGGTAGGCACACTCGCCATTGCTAGCACCTCACCATTACGCGGATCGATAGCGACGACTGCACCACGTTCGCCTTTTAATAAAGCCTCAGCTTTGAGCTGCAGATTAATATCTAAACCCAGGATAAGATCCTGACCACCTACAGCTTCTTTACGCTCAATCATATCTTGGTGGCGGCCATGCGCATCCACCTCAGCAAGATCATAACCAGCCTGACCATGCAACAGATCCTCATGGGCCGCTTCAACACCGACCTTGCCGATATGACTAGTACCCGCGTAGTTATCTTTATCTAAACGCTCTAAATCACGATCATCAATCCGCCCTACATAGCCAATCACATGGCTAGCCACTGTACCGAGTGGATAATAGCGCTGCATGCGCCGCTCTAAATTCACACCCGGAAAACGCGATTTGTTCACTGCGAACATCGCCATTTCTTGTTCGGTCATGTTTTCTTTTAGCGGGGTAGGCTGATAGCGGCTGCGGCGATTCACCTGTTGTCCAAAAATACGGATATCTTTTTCAGAAAGAGGAACCACTTTATTTAAGCGATCAAGCATGATTTGCATATCATTCCAGCGCTTTTTGCCATCATCATTTTGGTCAGGCACACTGTCCCAGACAATCTCTAAAACATATTGGGCATGGTTATCCGCCAATTTTGCCCCATTACGATCATAAATTTGCCCACGAGTGGGTGCACGAGGAATATGCTTTTGATAATTTTGCTTAGACAGCACTGTATAAGCGGTATGCTCTTCAATCTGCAAAAAATACAGGCGTGCCATAATGCCGCCTAAAGCAAATAGTACAATTAAGCCTGCGACAATCGCACGCGAATTGAAGAGCTGCTGCTCATCTCGTTCAGTTTTAATAGATAACCGCTCACCCATACCGTGCCGACACTATAATTAATTAGTTTAATGATAAATAAGTATTATTAGCCCAGAGATAAACTCCTGCCTCTAAGTTTATCAGAAAATCAGCAGGAGTTTATTGGATGAGTCCAGCTTAACTAAAGTTTAATTTAAGCCCGCTCTAAAACTTTACTGGTTGCTTTGTTCGTAACGACGAATACTGGACAGAATCTCTTCTTTTGCCTCAGCTGCATCCGCCCAACTGTCAACTTTTACCCACTTGCCTGGTTCCAACTCTTTGTAATGCTCAAAGAAGTGCTGGATTTGCTTAATCAACAAGGGTGAAAGTTGAGTATACGAAGTAATATCCTTGAATTCAGGAGCTAACTTGCCCGCAGGAACTGCGACAATCTTCGCATCTTGGCCTGCTTCGTCAGACATTTTCAGCACACCCACAGGGCGCGCTGGAATGACACAACCGTGTACTAATGGATGGGGAGTCACCACTAAAACGTCAACTGGATCGCCATCATCAGACAAGGTATGGGGTACGAAACCGTAATTGGCTGGATAGAACATCGGAGCAGACATAAAACGGTCTACTACCACCGCACCACTCTCTTTATCTATCTCATACTTAACAGGAGAAGATTGAGCTGGGATTTCGATAATAACATTGACAGATTCAGGTACGTCTTTGCCGACGGCAATTTTGTCGATATTCATAGCGGTCTTCCATTGGTTTAAAGCGGGCTATTATAACGACTGTTGAATCTAACTTGCACTGCAACATTTAATTAAGTATAAGAAGTGACTCGATTGGAGCAGAAAAGGGAACCAAATTTATGCGTATCGTACTTCTCGGAGCGCCAGGCTCAGGTAAGGGAACTCAAGCACAACGCTTGACGGATATTTATAATATTCCGCAAATTTCGACGGGTGATTTACTGAGAGCGGCAGTAGCGGCAGGCACTGAACTCGGTAAACAGGCCAAAGTAGTCATGGATGCAGGCGGCCTAGTCTCTGATGATATCGTACTGGGTATGATTCGCGAGCGCTTACAACAACCTGATGCAGCCAATGGCTTCATTCTGGATGGTTTCCCGCGCAATTTAACGCAAGCAGCTAGCTTAGATAAATTACTCGCTGAAGTTGGCCAACCGATCGATGCTGGCCTATTAATTGATGTTGATTTTGACATCTTATTAAAACGCTTAACTGGCCGTCTTTCTTGCAAAGATTGCTCAACTGTTTACAACCGCTACTTCTCTCCGCCTGCTAAGGAGGGAGTCTGCGATAAATGTGGCAGCACTAATTTATATCATCGTGCTGACGATAATGAAGAAACGATTGGTAATCGCCTCAAGGTATATGAAGAAAACACCGCGCCGCTCATTAACTACTATGCAGACCAAGGTTTGTTAAAGCGGGTTAATGGCATTGGCGAGATGGAAGACATCACCAAAGCGATCCAAGTGGAACTTGCTACTGTTTAATCTTAACGACCATTGACTATGTCCAATTCACTAAGCGAACAACTGCTCAAAGCTGGCCTCATTACTCAGTCGCAAATCGACCAAGCGGAACAGGCTAAAATAGAGCAGAAAGAAAAGGCAAAAGAAGCCCGCGAACAAGCTAAGCACAAGCAAAGCAAACCGAATCGCTCTTCCCTGCCTGCAAAATCCAATAAACCTGCTGCTAAGCCTGAAGCACCTAAGGCCGATGCGGATAAACCAGCTCAAAACAAGCCTGCTAAACAACGCAGTGCTTCAGATTTAGAGCAATTTTACCGCGAACGGAATAGTTTAGAGCGCCAAGAAAAAGAGGCAGAAGAAAAACGTAAACGTGAATTGGCTGAGCGCAAAAAGCAAACACGTCAGCAAGTGCAAGAACTCATCAACGCTAATTTGAAAAATGTGGAAGATGCTGCAGTTCGCTACAACTTCGTAGTGGGCGAAACGGTGAAATATTTGTATGTCACCGAGCAGCAGCAACAAGAATTAGCAGCAGGTGTTTTAGCCATTACCTTCTTAGCCGGCAAACGCTGCTTAATCCCAGCCGAAGTGGCTGAGCAGATTTTAGCGGTCGACCCTGACAAGTTAATTGTACTCAACAAAGATGGCATTGAAAGCAGCGAAGTGTTGCTTGAACCTGAGCTGATTGTCGCTGTGGAACACCCACACCTTTAGCTGAGTGATTTGCTCATTTCCATCGCTTGACGATACAGCTTATTTTTTGCCTGCCCGGTAATCCGGGCAGCAATTTTTGCTGCTTGATTGACTGGAATAGCCTCATCCAATAACGCCTGCAAGACGGTTTCCACATCCACACTGCCCTGCTCTGGAACTTCGCTTGCACCTTTAACTAGCACTACAAATTCCCCCTTTTGCATATCAGTATCCATACGCAAGCGTTCTAAAAGTGCTTGGGCTGAGCCTCGATAAAAGCTTTCATATAATTTGGTTAATTCGCGGGCGATGACGAGTTCACGCTCAGCACCTAAGACCGTGATTAAATCCTCTAAAAAACCATCAATACGATGGCTGGACTCATAAAAGATCAAAGTGCGGGTTTCCATTTTGAATTGCTCAAAACTAGCCTTACGCCCTGAAGACTTAGCCGATAAAAATCCCTCAAATACAAAACGATCCGTCGCTAAACCCGCCGCCGATAAAGCAGCCACGACTGCACAAGCGCCCGGAATCGGGATGATTTTAAAACCTGCAGCCGCCACTTCTTTCACTAAATGATAGCCCGGATCACTAATTAGCGGCGTGCCTGCATCACTCACCAGCGCTACACTCAAGCCTTGCTCCAAATCAGTCAAAACCTGAGCCACACGCGCACTTTCATTGTGATCATGCAAACTCACTAAGGTTTTTTGAAAGCCCAAATGGGTCAATAAGCGCACAGTCACCCGCGTATCTTCTGCGTAGATCTTATCTACCGCTTTGAGGGTTTTAATCGCACGTTCAGTGATGTCCGTTAAATTACCAATCGGAGTGGCTACACAATACAAACTTGCGCTCATAAAAACCTATCAGGGGTTGAGAGTTGGAAGGCGCTATGATCACGCTTTACTGAGCGTTTTGCTATCCCAAACCCAGTGAAATCCTGCTATAGTTTCAGCCCAATTGGGCACAAGCATGGTTAGTTCCGTGCACCTTTAGGATAGATATAATGACAATTCAGAACTTACGCTACTCCTTATCAATTAGCTTAGTCAGTGGATTACTCATGCTGCAAGGATGCAGTCTCAATCCAAATTTCCTCGGTGAGACTGGTGCAACGGCTAGCAAACCAGGATCTACAGCAACTCAAGGCGCTACGACTCACAAGCAAAAATCGGTTCCCTCTGTTGAGCTAGGTAATCAATTATTTAAGCAAGGCCGCAAAGAAGAAGCGGCAAATACTTATTACCGTGCTGCATTGGATTTGCCTTCGCCGCAACGTGAACGTGTACTGCTTCAAGCTGCTGAAGTAACTGCTTCTTTAGGTGATGATAAAACTACTAAACAGTATTTGAAGAAGATTCCACGTCAAGCCTTAGTAGGTGAGAACCAAACCCGCTATCGCTATACCTTAGCTTTATTAGCTTTGCAAAATGAGCAAGCTAATTTAGCACTGCATTTATTGCCAGTGGGTGCTACTGAAATGTCAGCAGGCTTACAGAATAAAATTCAATTGGTACGCCAACGTGCCCTAGAAATGGGTGGAAGCTTGCCTGATCAGCGCCAAATCGCCCGAGGCCTTCCACCTGAATTAGAGCCTGCAGCTAATGAACGCCCTGCACAGCCAAGCGTCTTACCTAGAGCAGTGGAAAACTTAGCTGTCTTATTGCCTGACAGTGGTGCTTTAGGCGCTGTTAGCAAAGAAATCTACCAAGGCATACAAGATATGGGCAGCCAGTTTGGTACGGTGACCAATAGCAAAAAATATGCAACCACTTCAGCGAATGTATTGGCTCAGTATCAACAAGCGGCTAGCGAAGGTGCGGATATTATTGTCGGCCCTTTGGATAAAGACGCCTTGGATGTATTGTTAGCCAATAGTAGCTCATTAACTGTGCCCGTTTTGAGTCTCAACTACACCACGGATGGACAAACCTCCCCAGCACTTTACCAATTTGGTCTTTCGCCTGAAGACGAAGCGCGCCAAGTGGCAGCTATTGCAAATAGCCGAGGTTTACGCCAAGCCTTAGTTTTAGTGCCTGACTCACAATGGGGAACTCGCTTAGCAGAAGCTTTTACTGCAGCTTATCGTTCTGCGGGTGGGCAAGTGGTGAATAGCATTGCTTATCCGAATAGCACTTCGAAAGACTATTTAGGTACTTTGCAAGCTGCTTTAGCCAATAGCGACGGTATGCAAATGGTTTTTTTAGGTGCCTCGCCCACGCAAGCCCGTTTAATGAAGCCCTTATTACAGGCCCAAGCACCTGATTTACCGGTCTATGCGACTTCGCACGTATTCTCTGGTCGAGTGGAAAAAAGTAAAGATGCTGATTTAGAAGGGATAATCTATACCGAAGTTCCTTTCGTTTTACAGAGCTTGCAGCAAGGTAGCTTAGAGCAGCTTAAATACCCACGTTTATATGCTTTGGGTATGGATGCAGTCGTGATTGCCAAAAACCTGCCTGCTTTGACCCAAAGCCAAGGCTTACAAGGCCGCACAGGCGAGATTAGTTTAGGGCCTAATCGAATGATTCAACGCCGCTTAATGATGGCGACTTTTAAAGATGGTTTGCCGACACCACTCGAATAATGGTCACTAGCCAACAGCGCGGGCAAGCAGCAGAAGATAAAGCTTGTGAATACTTGCAAGCTCAAGGCTTTCAGCTCTTAGCGCGTAATTACCGCTTGCGTGGGGGAGAAATTGATCTAATCGGGCGTGATGGCGCTTATCTAGTGTTCGTTGAAGTGCGCTATCGGAGCAGTGAACAATTTGGTGGCGCGCTGCACAGCATTGATTCACGTAAACAGCAACGCATTATTCGTACTGCTCAACATTATTTAATGCGCCATCCGGTTGACCTGCCTTGCCGCTTTGATGTGATTGCGCTGGATCAAGCACAGCAGATTACTTGGATTAAAAACGCGTTTGAAACCTAGCAGTTAAGACTAGAAGCACAGGAAAAATCATGTCTGACACTAATAAAACTAACTCGAGACCGGTTGACTGCAATAGCGTGGAATTTTTCCGTGAGGCTAGCCCCTATATTCATAAGCACCGCGATAAAATTTTCGTGATTGCTTTTCCAGGTGAGGTGCTAGAGCAGGCTAATTTTCGGCGCATTCTGCAAGATATTGCGATTATTGCCGCACTTGGCGCGAAAATTGTTTTGGTACACGGCACACGCCCGCAAATTGATCGGCGGTTGGAGCAATTAGAATTACCGATTCGTTTCCATAATGGGGTGCGCATTACCGATCAAGCCGCTTTGCAAGCAGCACAAGATGCTTGTGGCTCGGCGCGCATTACCATCGAAAATGCGCTCACCTATATGCTCGCACAGCCCGGTTTAGGCAATATTGGCCCCGGCGTCATTTCTGGTAATTTCGTCACTGCGCGCCCAATTGGTGTTTTGGATGGTGTGGATTATAGCTATAGCGGGCAAATTCGGCGGATTCGACATAATTTTATTCGCCAGCAATTAGAGAATCGACATATTGTCCTACTTTCTCCATTGGGTTATTCACCTACGGGTGAAGCCTATAACTTACGCTATGAGCAATTAGCGATTGAAGCGGCTCAAGCACTTGAAGCCGATAAGGTCATGCTTCTGGATGAAACCTCCTTTGATTTGCCGAATAATTTAACGGTTGAAGAAGCCGAGGATTATGTTGACCAGCACGACATGCTCCCGCAAATCATTGCTGCGCTTAAACATAAAGTTGGGCGCGTGCACTTGCTGGATGCGAATGTGGATGGAATTTTGCTGACTGAGCTTTATACCCGTGACGGTATTGGTTGCATGATCTCTGCAGATGCTTATGAAACGATTCGTGCGGCAGGTGTGGATGATATCAGCGGAATTTTGGATGTGATTCGCCCGATGGAACAAGCAGGGATTTTAGTCAAGCGCTCCCGAGAGCAGTTAGAGCTGGAAGTCAATCGCTTCCAAGTGTTTGTGCGCGATCAGAAGATTATTGGCTGTGCGGCTTTGTACGATACCGCTGACCCGGAAATTGGCGAACTAGCCTGTTTAGCCGTCGACCCACACTATCGGACGGCCAATCGTGGCGACCGTCTTTTACAAGCGATTACTCAATTAGCTAAGTCTCAACATAAAAAGAAACTGTTAGTACTGACAACCCAGACTACCGATTGGTTTAGGGAACGTGGTTTTGTGGATGCGGATATTGCTGATCTGCCTGAGAACAAGAAGCAGGTTTATAATCATAAACGTAATTCTAAGATCATGTTTAAGACACTGTGAACCTCCCGTTGACTACAAGGTCACTGCTTCATGAGTTCCACCCGGCGGTTGCGAGCGCGACCTTCGAGGGTATCATTGGTGTCACGAGGGTTGGCTTCGCCATAGCCTTGGGCACTCAAACGGTTATCAGCAATTTTGAAACGTTCCACCAGAGCGGTTCTCACCGCTGCGGCACGGCGGTTGGAGAGGTCAAGGTTAAAACTGTCACTGGCAATGCTGTCGGTGTGACCGCCGATGGCGAGTTTCCAGTCGGGGTGTTTGTCGAGCAGGTCGGCAATGACGTGTAGAGTTTCATCCGATTCCGGGCGCAGTGTGGCACTGTTGAAACTGAAAAAAATGTCATAGATGTCGACTTTATCGCCTTCTTGCAGAGCCTTTTCCAGTTCGGCGGCTTTGTTGCCACGCCCGGTACTATTGCCACCATCGGTACCAAGACTCAGTCTACCCGCACTGCCGCCCATTGAACCGGTACCTGTACCACCGCCACCAGTGCCCTCACCTACGCCGCTACCACTGTTCGCACCACCGCTACCTGTGGGGAAAAGTTCGGCATCGGTATCAAATTCGCCGGATATGTCCAGCGGTTTGCCCGTAGTGGTCGCTATAGGCAAATCATTGCTGCTGTGGCAGTCAAACTTAATCTGTATGACCTGTAAACGATCCCGTTCTGACGGGGCAGGCGATGTTGTGGCGATTTCTTCGAGCATTTTGCTCATCACTGGGTCATCAGCAAACTTGGCTCTCAAGGCTTCATCTGCGCCAAACCCTAGGCGGAACTTCAATATCAATGGGTTATCAGGATCATCCAGCACAAAAAACTCAGCTTTTTCTTCACCAAACAAGCCGTTGATGTGTAATGCCGGTAATTTGGCCGGTTTGCCGTTCAACAAAACTGGAAATGGGACAGGCGTTTTATCCGGCAATTCCAGCGCGTACACCGAGGGCGCAAACCACCAGCGATAGGGTGAATCAGGATCAAGCACGTTTTCTGGGGTGGAACTGTAGTTGAGCGTGGTCACGATGGAAATTTCTGCTTTGCCCGTAGTTTTTAGACGTGTGTAGTTGTCACGAGTCAGGCTGATAGCAACGCTGTTTGGTACGGTTTCCGGCAGAATCGGGCTGAAAATTGCCAAGTAGTAAGGTGCTTTTTGCTGATCTACGTGCAGGATGCGACGGGTGACATTGGTGGCAACCAATTCCGGTGATTTGTCGCTCAAGGGGTCATTGACCTCGTGTTCGCTGGAGTAATGCAGGGTGAGACCAGCGTCATCGGTACTGGTAATGCGCTTGATGGATTCGTAATCGCCGCTGCTTTGGTTGATGGCAGTGACAATGTTCAAACCGGGGCATAACGGAACGGTGGGTGTGGTGGCTGCAATACTGGCATTGCTGGCGATGAGCAAAAGCAGGAATGCAATAGGCTTGGTATTCATGCTTTAGCGTCCTATCGCGCCCATGCCGGGTACACCGATGCCTAGACAAAAGTCACTCTTCTTTTTGGCACGATAAACACAAGCATCCCCACCACCCTCAACACTGTTAAATCCCGCGCTGAACACACCATCTCCTGTCGGGGAGCGGGCAGTCAGGTTGCCACCTTCGGACTTGTCACTTTTTCCCATCGTAGCCAGTGGTGCGCCTGAGTCGCTATACACAGCAATCATGCGTGGCTCTGAGAACATGGCAGCAACATCTTTGCCCCCCTTCGCAACACCAACTGCCCCTTTTTCTCCCTCTGGTGTTGTTCCCATAAACGCAACATTCTCCCCTTTGATATTGGCAACACGTACCGTACCAGCACCAGCAGCTGCCGGGTTGCTTCCAGCCGAAACGACTACCTTACCCTTATCATCGTACAAACGTAGTGCCAGCTTTTTACCAGTTTGTGTGGAAATTTCAGCCATCATCTGACCACCAGCGGGAGTTTCAGGGGTAGTACCTGCATTTTCTGGTGATGCTGCTGCAATACCGGGCGTACTGATCATTAATCCGTCCCGCCCATCCACTCCTGATCCAAGCGTTGCGGATACATCCGCATTCTGAATGGATACGCTGCTGCCATCCCCATCAGCCCGAAGAATGGCATGGTTGCCGTCATAGTTAACGATAATACGGCTGTCCAAATCACCAGTCGCCAAAGCCACGGAATGCCCTTCCCCTTGTGGCTTCAACAGCAAGATGGTGCTATTACCACTTTTGGTGACTTTCATGATTGGGTTGCCTTGCTCATCTACTATCTCAAAGGGAGCCTTGATCTGGGTGGCATTCTCCTTTTTCGACAGCAATGCTTCCAAAGCGCTGATACGTTTCTCCATGCCCGAAATGTCAAGATGATCTTCCTCTTCGGCAAATGATAGTGTGTAGCCAATCAATAACAGAGCTGGCAGCAAAAACAGGTAACGGGTTTGCATCAATCTGACTCCAATTTATTGGGTGAGGCAACGGCTCAAGGCATCAGCACGGGCTTGAGATTCACTAGCTAACCATTCTGGTTGGGCTTTCATACACCAGTCGTAATGACCACGATGATTATCCATCCAACGCCCCGATGGTTGTGTGGTCAGGCTGAAACCACAATTTAGTTGTTTGTTACGATTGAATTGCCGAACCGATTGTTCTGCGTAATTCTCACATTTTGTGGAAAGCACTTCACAAGGACGGATGTCATTATCTCGCCCGCTGGCCTCGGAAACCAATGCTGCGGAATTAGCGCTCAAACACCAGTTGTAGTGATTATTATAGTTTGACTGCCAACGTACACTCGAATTGGCAACTGTGCATCCCATACGTAAGGCTCGATCATTGGTAGCTACTGCTGCTTTTGCATAGACATCACAAGTGGATGCATCGGCTGTAAACCCAGTTTTAGCACTTAAAACAAACAGACAAAAGATAAATGATGATATTGATGTCCTATTATAGATGTGTCGAATTTTCATGGTGATTCCTCGCATGCTAGGCTGTAGCATTCCCAATATATTAATGACGGATCAATTCGGAGCTGGGGTAAATTTCCACAATACATTAGGCTGATTGACGCAATCCCATTGGGTAATATTGTCGCCATTGCCCTTAGTCGCTCCATGTTGATGCAGACATGCACCATTACCAGATTGTATTTGCACATAAGGATCGGTTGGATCGTTACTGGCTTTGATCATATGCCAAGTCTGATTACGTGGGCCATCATAGTTGCAATCCCACTGAATAATATTGGCATCACGTTCTAGGCTATCGTTTTCGACCGTGACACATTTCCCGCTGTGTTTGAATCTCAGCAGAAAATAGCCACTGCCAACGGGGATGCGTTCCAACTTGGTATTACCTTGGTTAACACAATCCCACTGGGTGACATTACCGCCATTATTGTTGATATGCCCATGCTGATGGACACATTTGCTACTATGCTTGGCTTTGATGTAAAAGAGGCCATCGGGGGCAGGTTCAGCACTGACTGGTATAGTCAGGCCGCTTAGAGTCACAACCAGTAATGCACTAAGGATGCTTAACAATTTCATAATACTAATCCTTCTTCACAGTTCTACTAACATAACCAATATAGTACCAAAATTACATTTAGGCAACCTAAGCCTGTGAGTTTAATTTCGCAGAGCGATGGCTTGATTTACTTTCCAGTTCACCAAACTGGTTATGACCAATTGTCAAAAAACATAGTAGGTTTAGGCACAATTGATCTAAATTAATGAATCATGTAAAACTGCTAGTACTCTAAATTAGCAATAAGTATTACAGGGGCACTCCGATGCTCCGCTCCGAAGCAACGCTTCGTTCCGGCCAGCTATTGAACTGCATTGTTACCTGTCATACACAGAAGGAGAGAGTCATGTTCAAAGCAACCCGACAATGGCTGTGGGATCAAGGTATTAATTGGCTAAACGCCACCCCACCTGCTGATTCTCAAGTCAGCGCTTACTGCAATTTCGATTTTCTTGAGCATGAGGTTCGCCCCGGTGATGTGATTTTATTTGCGGGGCAAACACGGGTTAGCAAGGTCATTCAAATGATTACGCTATCTCCTTGGACGCATGCTGCTGTATACATTGGCCGCATTAATGATATCCGCGACCCACAAGTACGTGAGAAGCTCCAGACTCATTACCCTGGTGATCCTAATGATAAGTTAGTTGTCGAATCCTTACTGGGTTATGGAACAGTTGCGAATGCCCTAAGTGCGTATCGCGAAGAGCATTTACGCATTTGCCGCCCCGCTGGTTTAGACTGGCGTGATGCGGATACCGTTATTAGCACAGCTATTGAACATTTAGGGATGGGCTATGATGTTCAGCAGCTGATGGATCTGGCACGCTTTTTATTTCCTTATGGTATTTTGCCGCGCCGCTGGCGCTCGTCTTTGTTTCAACACAATGCAGGCCAACCTACACATATTATTTGCTCTAGCATGATCGCACGCTGCTTTCAGCAAGTGCACTACCCAATTTTACCGGTGATTCATAATGGGCTTGATCATAGCGTGAGTTTTGAAGAGCGTGATTTTCGCCTGTTCATCCCCAGCGACTTTGACTATTCACCCTATTTTGAAGTGATAAAATACCCTGCTTGGCATTTTAGTGAAAAACCAGCCTATCGCAGCTTGCCGTGGCAACAGCAAGTCAACATGTCGCAAGAAGCCAAGCTAGCCTCTGCTGAAAATAGCCAGCTCTTACCCAGTGCTTGAGGCATTGAATGTGTTGCTTGGCTATTAGGCTATCAAAGAGCGCAAGTTTATTTGCGTAATTTACTGACAAGTAATAGCCTGCTGCGTTAAAATTATTCGGAAAAATAGATCATTCAGCACAATAATAGGGGCTAAAAATGTGCTTTATCCAAAAATCATGTGTATATGGGCTTATTTAGGCCTGTGAGCACCAGTTTTCGACACCTTCAAATCCAGCGCGACCAGCATGTGGTCTGGATTGGTTTGTGCGTACAAAATTCAGTACGTAACTTACTCACGCCCGAGGTATTAACTGAACTACAACAAGCCCTTAAAATAGCTCAGGGTGCTGGCATGCGGGCTTTAATCTTGCACTCGGCGCGTCCGCATAGTTTTAGTGCTGGTTTAGACCTCAACCTTTTACAAAATAATCCTGACTCTCAACAAATAGCCGATCTATTAACATCTGGACAGCATCTGTGTGAACAACTGAGCGCAGCCTCAATCACGACAGTCGCCATGATTGAAGGTGAATGCTTAGGAGCAGGCTTATCGTTGGCCTTGGCTTGCGATTATTGTGTCGCCACAGCCGATAGTGAAACTAGCTTTGGTTTTCCTGAAGCCTCACAGGGTATTCAACCCGTATGGGGTGGCATGTCACGTGCACTACAGAGAATGGGGGTTAGGCCCGCGCTCGAACTTTTCACACATAATAATAATTTAACAGCCGAAGAAGCCTTAAATAAAAATCTGATCGATGCTGCTGTCCCCGCTCAACATTTAAAGACACTCACCTTGCGTTATGCAGCAGGCCAACCTGCTAAAGCTCGTGCGTCTTTCGGCTCAGTATTTTTGGAAAATATCTCTGCACGCATCTTATTAAGCTCGCAAATACAACGCAAGTTAAGCAAAGAGCAGGATAGTGATCGCTACCCTGCTGCCACCCGCTTACTGAGCCTCTGGCAACAAAACGGTAGTAGTCTAGCTAATTTGCAGGCTGCTGAGGCTAATGCTTTTAAGCAACTGCTACCCACAGCTAGCACGCAAAATTTATTGCGTTTGTCCCAATTAAAAGATCAATTGAAAGCCTTTGCGCCAACGAATACTGATACTTATTCAACCGTGCATATTATTGGCGCAGGCCATATTGGGCGAGAAATTGCGGCTTGGTGTAGTTTGTCGGGTTTGACTGTCAGCCTCCAAGATTCTAATCCCGAAAATCTAGACTATGCCTTAGAAAGAACTCGGACTATTTTCACCAGCTATTTTCAGAAAAATATCGCCAAACTCAAAGCTGCTACTGAGCGCTTAACTGTGGATAATGAAGGTAATGGCATTTTCTACGCCGATATTATTATTGATGCAACCTCAGATAAATTGGCAAGCAAACAAGAATTACTTGCCCGCTTAGAGGAAAATAGCCGACCTGATGCTTTACTAGCGATCACCTCGTCTACTTTAGCTTTGGAGCGGTTAGCGGCTGTTCTATTAAAGCCTGAGCGCCTGATTGGCTTGCACTTTCTTTACCCAATTATCGAGCGCGAATTGATTGAAGTGATTAACTTAGAAGGTTCGACCTCAGCGCATGTCGTTGATCAGGCTTGCGCTTTCGTTAAGCAAATTAATAAATTACCTTTACCTATTCAAAGCACCCCTGGTTTATTAGTTAATCGCATTTTATTGACCTATATTATGCAGGGTATGCGCTTATGCCAGCAGAACGTACCTACTGTAGTTATTGATAAGGCTGGGCGTGATTTTGGCATGCCCTTAGGTCCTTTAGAGTGGGCTGATGTATTGGGCCTAGATTATTGTTTGCAACTCGGCGAAACTCTATCTAAAACTAGCCCCGTTTTAGTGCCTGAGTTATTAGCTGAAATGGTTAAAAGCGGTAAATTAGGTCGAAAAAATGGTACAGGCTTTTATCGTTATCGACATGGGCGTATGCTGAAACCCGAACGTGCTCAATGGAATGGTAATATTACTGCTTTGCAGGACAAGTTAATTAACCAAATGTCGGAAGAAGCGGCTTTGTGTTTAGAACAGGGTCTGATCGAAAGCCCTGATTTATTAGATGCAGCTGTAGTGTTTGGTGCTGGTTTTCCAGCATTTCGTGGGGGGCCGCTGCAATACGCACGCAGCAGTCGTAAATAGAGACCTACAACCTGAGGAAGTGGCATGAACTTGCCTACGGTTAAACAATTACGTTATTTTGTAGCTCTAGACACTTACGGTCATTTTGGACGGGCTGCCGAAGCTTGTTTTGTTTCTCAATCTGCTTTTAGCACTGCGATTCGTGAGCTTGAATCCACACTTGAAGTACAACTAGTTGATCGCACTAATAAAAATGTCACCGTCACCCATATTGGCCGCCAGCTAGCCATTGAAGCCCGCCGTTGCTTACGAGATATTGAAGGTTTAGTTGAACTAGCCCGTAGTAATCAGCAACCTTTAACCGGCGAACTAAGAATTGGGGTGATTCCTACCATTGCACCGTTTTTATTACCTGAAATCCTCCCCAAATTACGTACTGAATTTCCACGCTTAAAACTTTATTTAACCGAAGATATTACTCAGCGCATTTATGAAAAACTCATGGATGGAGAATTAGATTTAATTATCCTCGCCCTGCCCTATGCCTTGAGAAATACTGAAGTACAGCCTTTATTTTGTGACCGTTTTTATCTGGCTTGCAGGGAGGATACCGAGCATCTGAATCCAACTAATTACGACATTGAAAACCTCGAACCGGAAACTGTTTTATTATTAGAAGATGGGCATTGTTTACGCGACCATGCTTTATCCGCTTGCCACTTACAGGATATTGAGAAAATCAGCCGGTTTGCCGCAAGCAGCCTATTAACTTTAGTGCAAATGTTGGATGCAGACTTGGGTGTTTCGTATTTACCCGAAATGGTGATTGGTTCACCCTTATTAGCGGGTACTGCAGTAAAGCTTTGGCCGATTGCGGAAGAAAGTTACCGTGAAGTCGGTTTAGCGTGGCGGCGTGGCAGTGCACGTGAACAAGAGTTTTTACAATTAGGCGAAGCGATTAGAACTGCGAAGATAGTGGCTGTTGTACCCGAAAATACGTAATAAAGGGCGGATTATGTCCCGGCAATAAGCGAATAGCCCGTTCCTCAAAATAGGCATTCTCACTATCTAAGGCTTTAATCTTTAATTGCAAACGATAAACTGGCTGTTCAGTGCTATCTAATAAACCATTTCCAAACGGTGGTTGCACCCAAGCCCCTTCTGCCTCTTCGCGCTTACGAATATACTCATCAACTGCGGCTTGATCGCCATCTGCTAATAATAACAAGATATGCCGCGGTGCTAACATCGGATTAATGCCACTACTACGTGCATTCACCGATAAATACCGCACGAGACCTTGGTAAATCAGCGGAGTAATACCCAATACCTGTTGTAACTCCTCAATCCGCTCGAAAGGCGCATCTTTAGCGCCATAATCCAAACCTGCGACTTTATAATCGTTATCCTCCGCGCCATTCGCATGCTTTAAATCATCAGGATCACGAAAGTCTTCAATCGCATCTAAAACCGTTTCAGCCTCTTGATCTACCACACCTAAGACTTCAAGCACCTTCTTTAATAACTCACGATTGGCTTGATTAATATCGATTAAACCATTTTCGCCAATTACCCGAATTTCGACCCCGTAACCATCGCGTGTCCAAGTCGAGGCTGTGCCGCCTAATTTAAGCTCCCGCTTATCTGTTGGCAGGAATAACTGCATCACGGTGTAATGCGCTGCCGCCTCTGCAAAACTACGCGCTTGTGCCGTAGCACGGGCGTAACTGACTAATTGTGTTTCCGTTTTCACGGCATACATAAGCGTCCCTGCCATGGTCATCATGATCATGACCATCCACAGCACCATAATCAGTGCGACACCACGCTGTTTGTTTAAGGCCAAACTAGATAGCGCCGACATATTCATCTACCTGTGGTAAGTCGACGACCAGCTCCGGCCAAATTTGATGATCTTTACCTTCAATTTTTACCCGCATCAGCAAAGGATAGACGGGTTGCTCCAGCCATTCGGACTCCCAACGCGGATCATCTTTATCGGATTCAGCGGCATAATAATCAAAGTGCACTAAGCCCAAACCGCCATACACCAACACTGGCTCCACATCTTTTAAGGCCTCATCCCAATCCATATCGGGGCGATAAGGTGCATAACGCATTTCGAGTTTGCGCCCATCACGATCTAGGCCGACGGCAAGTTCAATCAGATAAATCCCACCTTGCGTTTGTAAGGGCTGCAAGGGTGCTGCATAGCGCACATAGTGATCCGTGCCTTCAAACGCATACACTGGGCCAGTTTCACCTTTGATTTGCACAACAATGGTTTGGCTGAGCTGATTGCGTAGGAATTCACTGATTAAGCGGGTATCTTCGGTTTTAAGGAGTTTACGATCTGCTGCCTCCCAGCCGCGCCCAATCGTATTAAAACTAGAAAACAGCGCTAGAAATAAGAGCGCTAGCAGGCTGAACGCAATCATCATTTCCAGCAAAGTAAAGCCCGCTTGTGGTTTGCGCTGATTTCTAGTCAAGACTTTTCACCGAAACGCAAAGAAGTCAGAGTAAATTGGCGCTGTTTACCTTCACTATTCCAGCTCACAATCACCGTAACTTGATAAGGCTCGATAGACAGAGAAAACTCTTCTTGTTTTTCGTCTAACTCAATCGGCTGCATGGCCACTGCCCATTTGTAAGCAGTACCCTCTTCTTGTCCGCTGACTGTGGTTTTTTCCACTTTGATTTCGCTGCCGACCGCTTCCATCCGTGACTCAGCGACTTGCACGGCAAAACTATATTCATCGGCTAAAGCAACGCTGCGCATTGCCGAACCGAATAGTTGCAATAGCGTTCCCACCACCAAACCCATGATGACGAAAGCCACCATAATTTCCAGTAAGGTGAAACCCTGCTGCCTTGATGATTTAGAGCAGACTAATACGTCCACTAATCCACTCCACATTCACTTTGAAGGTTTGGCCGCGTGCGGTTAGCTCTACCGAGCCGCCGGTAGAGCTACCATCAGGATAGAAACGAATATTGCCTTGAGTGGCTGAAACCACTTCAGATTTAGCGGTATTAATCTTGGTTTCAATGCTGGGATGTAAAGCGCGCTGCTCTAATTTATTCACTGCTAGACCAAAGTGACGACTACTAATATCCATCGTCCAGACCATTTCTTTGCGCTGCAAGATCGCGACACTGCGCGCTTGACGCATACTGGTCGCAACTTCGCGCGCTGCTTTGCGCAAGACGGGGCCTTCGCTTAATGAAGTGGCAACTACGCCCATGATTAGCGCCGCAATCACCAGCACTAACATGACCTCAATTAAACTGAAGCCCCGCGTCTGCCGCATGATTAGTTCTTTTTCACCCACAACGAAATGTCAGCATCATCACCTTCACCGCCAGCAGCACCATCACCCCCTAAAGACATTAAATCGTAAGGTTGGTTATTGCTACCGGGGCGTTTGTATTGATATTCATTATTCCACGGATCTTGGGGTACGCCTTTTTTCATATACGGGCCATTCCAACCGCGAGCACCAGAAGGGGCTTCGACTAGTGCTTTCAAACCTTCCGAACTGGTCGGATAGCTGCCCACTTCAAGGCGATACATATCTAAAGCAGCACTAATATTTTCGATTTGCACTTTAGCGGATTGGCTCTTGCCCTTACCCAGATATTTCATGGCTTGTGGGCCAACGATCCCAGCGATTAAACCTAAAATCACCAGCACGATCATTAACTCGATTAAGCTGAAACCACCAGTTAAGCGCTGATGTTTATAAGCTTTAGAGGATTGCAACATGCTAACAAGCTCCTTTTTATTATTAATTATCTATTTGTTAAGCAAACTATTATTGAACTAAGTCGGCCATACTAATCATTGGGATCAGAATCGCGAAAATAATCGCCAACACCGCCACCGACATGATTAGAATTAAAATCGGCTCCATCAAAGACAACATACGCTGTACTGCATTACGCACTTCGGTATCGTAAATATTCGCGACTTTGTGCAGCAATTGCTCCATTTGTCCGGTTTCCTCACCCACCCGCAACATGTGTAGCGCATAAGCTGGAAAAATCTTTTTGCTCATCAACGTTTGGGTCAGGCTTTCGCCTTGCTTTAAGCTATCGGCAGCTTCGCCAATCGATTTCACCATTACCCGATTCGTCATCGTGTTTTTGACAATCTGCAAAGAGCCTAGCAGCGGCACACCATTGTGAAGCAAAGTACCTAAACTGCGCGAAAAACGCGCCATCTCTACTTTACCGACCAGATCGCCAATGATCGGCCAACTCAACATGGAGCGATCTAACCACATACGCGCTTTCTCATTAGTGAACACGTACTGCAAAAGAATCAGCAGGCCTAAAAACACACCTAGCAGCGCCCACCAATAAGCCTTTAAACCATCACCCGCGCTAATCACTATTTTCGTAATCGTCGGTAGCTCAGCGCCCATATCGGCAAACATTTGCGAAAATTGTGGAACGACAAACAGCAACATCGCCACAATCGACAGCACCACCACCACGGATAAAATCGCCGGATAAATTAAGGCTGCAATGATGGTTCCTTGCAAATCTTTAGCGCGGAACATGTAATCCACTAAACGATCCAGCGCATCATCAATCGAACCGCTGGCCTCGCCTGCCCGTACCATATTCACGAAAAAGCGCGAGAATTTATTGGTTTCTTCTAAAGCATCCGCGAAATGTACCCCGCTCCGCACCCGCTCTTGCAGGCCACGCACTAACGCACTCATGCCGGGCTGCTCGATTAATTCTAATTGGATACTTAAAGCCCGATCTAGCGGCAAACCGGCATTCAGCATGGAAGATAATTGTTGCGTAAAAGCGATAATGTCGTTTTGACTTACTTTTTTACTGGTAAAAAAGCTCTGCTTTTTCTTGGAGCCTAACTCTGCGCTCACTGTTGTTGCACTGGCTGGTTTCACCTGTAAAGGCAGAAAACCTAGTGCATGAATCTTTTCTAATACTTGTGCTTCGCTAGCCGCCTCCATCGAACCGGTTTGGTTAGCGCCCGCTGCGGATAAGGCTTTATATTCAAACAGTGGCATTTGGAGTTTCCTCCGCAACACGCAAGACTTCTTCTAAGGTTGTGACCCCTTTCAAGGCTTTCAGCAAACCATCTTCATAAATGGTGCGCATCCCTGCTTTGCGGGCTTGCTCTTGAATCACGCCAGAATCTTCATGCTTGAGGACGAGGCGGCGAATCGGATCATCCATCACCAAGACTTCATGAATCGCACTGCGTCCTTTGTAGCCTGTAAAACCGCAAGCACGACAACCTTTAGCATGCCACAAACGCATTTCACCTTCGCGCTGATATTGGCGCAAACCTAATTCGTGTTCGATTTCAGGTAGCACACTATGCGGTTCACGACATTGCGGACATAAACGCCGCACTAACCGCTGCGCCAGAATGCAGTTAACCGTCGAAGTAATCAGATAATCTTCAATCCCCATATCCAGCAAACGCGTAACACCACTGGCGGCATCATTGGTATGAATGGTGGAAAGCACTAAGTGTCCGGTTAGTGCAGACTGAATCGCAATCCGTGCTGTTTCCACATCGCGCATCTCCCCGATCATAATAATATCCGGGTCTTGACGAACAATAGAGCGCAAAGCATCAGAGAAAGTCAGACCGATTTTAGGATTAGCCTGAATCTGATTGATCCCTTCCAACTCATATTCGACCGGATCTTCTACGGTGAGAATCTTGTTCTCTGTCGTGTTCATTTGCGTCAAGGCCGCATACAGCGTGGTGGTTTTACCTGAGCCTGTTGGGCCAGTGACTAGTACCACGCCATGCGGCTGGCTCAATTCGCGTTGCAGGCGTGAAAAATTTTCATCGGAGAAACCTAAACTGCTCAGCTCCAGCTTCACACTATTTTTATCCAGTAAACGCATGACCACGCTTTCACCGTGCATGGTGGGTACGGTGGATACGCGCATATCAATTTCTTTGCCTTGTGCCTTGAGCTGAATACGTCCATCTTGTGGAAGGCGGCGCTCAGCAATATTTAAACGCGCCATGAGCTTAATCCGCGAGAGCACCGCTGGCGTCATTGAGGCTGGCGGTGATTCGACCTCATGAATCACGCCATCAATGCGGTAACGCACTTTTAAATGGGTTTCAAAGGGTTCGATATGAATATCGGAAGCCCGCCGCGCCATCGCTTCAGTCATGATTTGGTTGACAATTTTGATGACCGGTGCTTCGCTAGCCATGTCTTTTAAGTGCTCGATGTCCGCCATGCCATCATCACGGCTAGTGATTTCAAATTCGTCATCGTTTTTCTTCGCACTGGCACTATATAAGCGCTCAATATTTGCACGAATTTCTGAAGGTAAACCCAATAAAGGTTTAATCGGCTTGCCAGCCGCCATTTCTAAAGCTTGGCGGGCAAACTGATCACCCGGATCAGACATCGCTATGGTTAACACGCCCTGATGCTCAAACAGCGGTACTACTTCTGCCGCACGCATGTAGTTCACTGAAATGCCTAAGTCTTGCAGTGGCTCAGTGGGATAATCGCGAGTCAAAGCCAAGGCAATACCTAAATGGCGAGACAGGACAACGGCGACTTCTTGCTCAGTCAGTAAGCCTAAACGTACTAAGACGCTACCTAAAGGTTGATGAATTTCAGTTTGCGCCCGTAAGGCACGCTCTAGATCAGCAGGCTTAATCTTTCCAAGCTGTACTAAGCGTTCGCCAAAAGGCACAGGTGCACGTTGCGGTTTAGTAGCAGGAGCTAGCATAGATAATTCTTATTTATTGTTAGTATTTTAATAACGAGGTCAGCAAGAAAACCCAATTATGGCTTGATTTTATCCAAGCTTCTTGGAAAATATCATAATTTTTATTTATTAGAGAGAAACATGCAAGTAGTTTCTCTCTGGAAGGAAAGTTAACGCGCTTACTGCGCTGGCAAATTACTCATCATGGCTAAGCTACCGATACCGATGACCATGAATACCAACATTAATACGATGGAAACAATAGACAAAATACCCACTAACTTCCAAAAACTAGCCTGAGCCTCCAAAGCACTTTCCAAATCACCGATATTCAAACCCGTAACAGCACGTTTGATTGCACTGGCATAACGTAGTAAATACAAAGAGGCCATAAAATAAATAACCCCCATTAAGAGGTAAATGACCCCCATTCCGATCATCATGCCTGTGCCTGCCATCCCTAAGCCTGCATCAGCCCCTTCAAACCCAGTCATGCCCATCATGCCACCTCCCAAAAATACTGGGATACTAGCTAGGAGCATAAAAGCAGCGCCGATAAAACCTAGAATTGCGATAAATAGAACCCAAGGGCGAGTTTTGCGCAAAGACGCAACTATCATTTCAGACATAAGACCACTACCACCACTCACATCACGTACTACCGAGCGGGGCGGGGCGTAAGCATCTTGAACACTCATTACTGTCACCTAATCTTTATTATTAAAATTTAAGCTTAGCTTAACGAATAAAGCCGTGCCAGAAAGAGCTGAACAGCGGTCAAAATACGCCCACTGAATTCTTTTACACATTAGGAGTAAGTTTGATAGGTTTTGCTAGCTTTACTGCGTGTTGATTTTTTGCATTAAGCCAAAGGATTTAACGAAAGGGCCGGCCATTTTAGGATTTTTAACCATGGCACCATAATCGCCAGTTTTGAACTTAAGCTTACCAGTGGTATAAGCTAACCCCATCCCCGTTAGACCAATGCCCTTCTCGACCCATTTCATCCAATCTTTACGATCTGCACGCATATCCCAATCAGGTTTTTCACCGTTGTAGGCGCCTGCTTGGGTACAAATACCTTTTTCCACCACGAATACACCGCGCGGCTTATCTTCATCCTTAAATCCACAAGTAATCACTGAGTTAAAAGCAATTTCAGCCAACTTAGCACTCACTTCTGGCTCATTATTCCATTGATCTTTTAACTCATTCATCCAATCGGCTGAAAACAACTCAGGCATAACGCAGGCTCCTCTTTTAATGGGTTTGAAAGCAACTAAATCTTCACAAGATAGTTGCTTATAGCCTGCAGCTGAGCTGTTAACAATATAACCAAATGGGGATAAGACCTTGAATCTACTTATCCACTTTAGCTTCTATTGCGATTGCTTGATAGGCATGTGGCCAATGCTCCAAAACCACTGGACTAGTGAAGGCCAAAGCATGGCAAGTGTGTAAATGCTTGGGGATAGATTTTGGGTCTGGATCAGTAAAATTATTGCGGCGCATCTGCGAGCCACCCACGGTTTGAAAAGCTGCAGTCGCGATAGTGACAAGTAGCTCAGTAATATGAGTGCAACCTTGAACGCCACCAAAAATTTCTTTTAGTTTTTGATTCCAGCCTGGCGCAATCCGTAAGCCCACCAAACTGCTGTAGACTGGGTGAATAGCCGTACAGTAAGTAAACGGCGAAGCATCTGTGACTGCTTCAGCCGCATGAATTAACAGAGTTTCGTCGACAGTCAAGCGTACTTTCATATCATGTAAAGCTTCGTCTGCCTCGATGCGACCACCACGATCTTGATTAGGAAATGAATACGGTTTGGTGTCCACAATATGAGCTTCAATATCCCATAAACCGTCTTTACGCTCATAACCGTGGCAAACAATCGTACGGGTATGAGCCAATTCACGTTCAACTGGCTTAGATAGGGGCATAACTTAGATTCCGCTAGTAAACAACGGATCAAACGATAAAGCTATCAGCCAAAAGCTGCAAGTGATGTGTTATTGTTGCCCTTCTATCGTATAGTTTTCTCATTATTCTTGAAAAACCTCCACTCTGCCTAGTCTTGGTCTACATTTTCTATAGATAATGCTACTCTTGGCGCATTATTCAGATACCCCTTTTCATAATGAAGAAGCTTTTTATGTTGCGTGTTTTAATCGGAGCTGCACTCACTGCTGCGCTAAGCTCAACACTATTGGCCAATGAAGCTATCCCAACCACTAGTACTCCTACTGCAGAAGCCAGTTCACCTCGCCAAACAACCATGTTGATCCTGGACGGCTCGAATAGCATGTGGGGGCAACTTAATGGGGTGAATAAAATCGTCAGTGCGCGTGAAAGTATTCGTACTTTGCTCGAAACGGCGGAGGGCAATATTCAGTTTGGCCTACTAACCTATGGCGCGGAAGGCAAGAAAACGGGCTGCTCTGATTTTAATTTGGCGGTCAAGCCAGAGAACTATGATTTAGTCAAAGTTCTTAAGGAGGTTTACAAACTCAAACCTAAAGGCCGCTCGCCGATCGCCACCTCACTAACAGAAGCAGCCAAATACTTACCTACTGAAAATGCGCATATCCTTTTAGTGAGTGATGGGGTTGAGAGCTGTGAAGGCGATCCTTGCGTAACTGCAAAGAAACTAGTTGAAGCTAATCCCAGTTTGCAAATTGATGTAGTAGGCTTTCGCGCTGATAAAGAAGCACAGTTGGAATGTATCGCAGAAAGCGGGCGCGGTGCTTTTGTAGTTGCTACCGATACTGAGCGCTTAAAAACCTTATTAGCTGGCGTACAAGCGAAAGCTGTAAATATTAACCAAATAGCCAAGCCAACACGCACTACGGTTGATAATAAGGCACAACCCGGCAGTATCGAGTTGAATATTTTAGCTCAAGGTAATCCTGAACCTTTACGGGCTAACTATTCTATTTATCACCCTGATGGCACTAATGTCGTTAACTTTGCGGCACGTACTCAGGTTACTGAATATTTACCGCCTGGCGAGTATCGTATTAAAGCCATTTGGCAAAGTGTAGAAAAAACTGAAAATGTCAGCATTCATTCAGGTAAGGCTACACCTTTGACCTTTAATATTGGCCCTACTGGGGAAGTAGCCGTGAATGCACTAAATAAAGCTCAACAAGCAGTCGCTGTGAACTATGCTTTATATACAGCGAAGGGAGAATTCATCTCGCGGCACGTCCTACAAGAGTCTATTAAAACGCGTTTAGCCGTAGGCGACTATCGTATAAAAGCCTTATTGGATAAGAAAAGTTTGGAAACTACGCTTAAAGTTACCCAAGACTCGCTGACAAATTACACCTTTAACTTCACTGATAAATAATATGAGCTTTTCAGAACTTGGTGCTGAGACGCTAGTCTAAGCCAACAGAGTAGTTCTAAATAGGGCTAATCTAACAAGAACAAAACTGAAATAGATTAAATAAATAGATCGAATAAATAGCTAATGACAAAGGAGTTTTCTAATGTTCAAAACCACGACTAAAGTAGCTGCAGTTTTACTGGCTACTAGCTTCGCTTTGGCGGGCTGTAATCCACCTAATAACGCTCAGGGTGGAGCAATGATGGGGGCAGTACTTGGTGGTGTTGCAGGTAACCAATTGGGTAAAGGCGACGGTAAAGTAGCTGCGACTATCGCAGGCACTATGTTAGGTAGTTATATTGGTGGCCAAGTGGGCGCCTCTATGGACACTTATGACCAACAACAAGTTGGCAATGCGATCTACTCTGGCCGTCCAGCCACTTGGCAAAATCCCAATACCGGTTATAGCTATACAGCTACTCCAGGTGCTACTTACACTTCTAACTATCAAGGCCAGCAAACAGCTTGCCGTCCAGTTACCGTAGTGGGCTACGTTAATGGTCAACAGCAAAACATTCAAATGAATGCTTGCCGTGGGGCTAACGGCCAGTGGCAAGCTGTTAACTAAATAGCTATCCCCTTGCAGACAGACAGCCACTCTGCTATTTGAAATAGTGGAGTGGTCTAAACTATCAAAACAAGCTTTACTAGGCTAACTACTCTAAAATCCTTAAAATCACCATTTGCACAGCTCGCTGGAGAGAGTAGCTTGGGTTTTGCTGATATTATTTTTATTTTTTATATCATTCTTGGGGTTTTAGGCTTAATCCTGCTTTGGCAGTGGCTGTTAGGCTATATCACCACCTTAGATGTTGCACCTGAAAAGCGTGGTCTCATCACCCTCGCCGTTGTCATGCTAGTCGGTTTAATTTGGCTCAGTTATGCCTTTAAACTAAATCATTGGCGGCAAACTGCTACACCTCAAACCTTACAATCAGCTAACAGTGATACTAACTCCGTTCTAGCCGACGATATTCTCAATCAACCGGTAGAAAACTTAACTGAAGAACAAAAGCTCGCGCGTTTTGAACAAGAGAATTTTCCTGATTTATATAATCAACGCACTGCCCTGTATCGCGATATTAAAGGTTTAGAAGCTTGGTTCCTTAAGGCTAAACAATTTGCCCCCGCTGTTCCTAAACAAATCCCACTGCTAAACCGTGTTTATCAACTTCGCCAAGATACCCATAAAAAATACTCGCAACGCTATTTAGAAATTAGCCAGCAGCTGCGTAATTTTTGGGTGCATTACTCGACAGGCAATAGTGAAGACGCCATGTTGAAATTCCAGCCGGTAGTGGCAAGATTGATCAAGAATATTCAGCAAACCCGTGGCGACGATCTCGATAATCAAGATTCGGAAGAGCAATACATTATCGAAGCCATGCGGGCTGCAGAAACCCTGCTGAAGTCAAATAAATTACCTAGCGCCCAGCAAGGCATTACTTCCTATAAAGCAGATAATCGCGCACGCTTAATTGACTGGCTAACTAAAAATGGCTCTGAAAATGTACTGCAAAGCCTCACTATGTTGGGCAATCAGCGCACGCATATTTTTCAGCAAATTCAAACTGTTAAAAGTTATATGGAGCGTTATAAGGATTTGCCACTCAGTCGTACTTTGCAGCTGTGGCAAACGGCTTTGCAGCATAATTTTTATGCTGAATACCGCCTGCTATATGCTTCAGAAATCGCCTATACCTTACAACAAGCAGAGATTTCTGTGCCCGCCAAAACAGCCGCCCATTTAGATGCGACCATTGAAGTACAAATACCTAATATTCTGAAATTTGTGAATGAGATGGTAACCCAAGCCGAGGAAGCTTATGCACCCACAGCCCCGAAGGCTAGTGGGGGCACGACCACTAGATAGAATACTTGAGGCGGAAATTAATGCCTTTTAAGAATTTTTTTTCTTCTTCCAAATCAGCAAATAACAAAGGTCGCTCACGCGCATTATCTACGAAGATTAAGTCTAAGGATTGATCAGCTGCTTCTAGCTTTTCAACCTCTAAAGCAGGTTGGCCGCTACGATCGCGATGTAAGAGCACAGCCAGCCTTAAAATCATGCTTAAATAAACCGCCTGCTGCGAACGCTTGGCTTCTAAACCTTCAAAAAGCTGCGGGAAAATTTTTCGCCGATGTGTGCGTACTAATAAACTGAGCCAGTGCTGTTCCTCAGTCGAAAACCCTACTAAATCAAAATGATCCAGCAAATAGCCACCATGCTTGTGATAGCCGCTATGCGAAACGGCCAAGCCAATCTCATGCAAATCGGCTGCCCAAGCTAAAACTTCACGCAAATCTGCTGACAATTTCCAAGCACGCTGGCAGCCATCAAATAAATCTAAAGCCGTCTTACGCACCGCTTGCGCATGTACAACATCTACTTGAAAGCGACTTTGCAAATTCATCACCGCTTTGCCACGTAGATCATCTTGATGCAGACGATTAATCCGTTCATAGACCAAGCCTTCACGCAGCGCACCTTCCGAGACCAGCATTTGCTTAATCTGTAAAGCCTCAAATGCACTAATGAGAATCGCTAAACCACCTGCAAAAATGGGTTTGCGATCATCACTTAAACCTGTCAGTTGTAGTTTATCTATCGACTTAGCAGCAATCATACGCGCTTGAACTTCGTACATCTGCTCTAAAGTGATACCAAAAGGCGCTAATCCTGCCTGCTGAATAACTTTTTCAACTGTTTTGATCGTGCCCGAAGCGCCATTCGCAACTTCCCAGCCAATATCGCGATAGCTTTTCTGGATGGGCATTAACTCTAAATGTGCAGCAGTAATCGCTTCCCTCCAGCAGTTTTTTTCCAAAGAGCCATTGGGGAAAAAACGCCGCGTACTACTCACACAACCCATGCGCAAGCTTTCAGTATACAAGGCATCATAGCCTTGACCAATGATCAACTCAGTGCTGCCCCCACCGATATCCATAACAAAGCGGCGGGCATCTTTGTTTTCAGTGGCACTGAGGGAATGCGAAACGCCTAAATAAATCAGGCGTGCTTCTTCACGCCCGCTAATCACTGAAATGGCGTGACCGAGAGTATCTTCCGCTAAATCCAGGAAGGAACGCGCATTACGCGCCATGCGTAGAGTGTTGGTGCCTACAGCAGCAACTTCAGTGGACGAGAAATCACGCAAGCGCTCCCCAAAGCGCTCCAAGCAAGCAAGTGCACGTAGCTTAGCTTCCATTGATAAGTTGCCGAACTCATCCAGACCACTACCTAAGCGTACAGGCTCACGCAGACGATCCAAAACGCGTACATTGCCTAAAACATCGACGCTGACAACGATCATGTGGAAACTATTAGACCCCAAATCCACAGCGGCTATACGCTGTTCGCTAGCTATAAAACTAGACATGATGGTGATTCTCCCGCTTGGCTGACTCAACAGCCTTACGGTTTAATCGTCAAGGCTGGTTGGTTTGTGTTTATCAGTAGCTTCTAAGCGCTTAACTTTAAGAATAGAGGGTACATGCTCCACTTGATGGATAATTTCCTGCAAATGAGCTAAGTCCCGTACCCATAACACCCAATTTGTTTCTTTAACGCGGCGATCCCCACTGGTATTTACTGCCTCAATATTGACATCTAATTTATGCATTAATTGAGTTATGTGATGTAAAACGCCCACCACATTATGAGCATGGGTTTGAATCCCTGCAAGGAAACATTTTTCGTCAGATCGTTGCTCTGCCCAAATGACCGATAAAATATCAGCCGGTTCAGCCGTCGCATATAAGACTGGACAACAATCGCGATGCACCTCTAAACCATTTTTGGCATCCAGCGTAGCTAAGATGGCCTCTTGCGGTAAGGGATAGCAACAAGCCTGGAAATGTAAGGCTAAACCCGAAGTACCTTTAATCACCAAAGGTGTATCGGTATCCGGTAGTGAAAACACTGCACTGCTTGAATTATCTTCCATGCCTAACAAACGTTGCGCAGTCAGGCGTGAGCATTGATCATTACTCACAATCGCTAAGAACAATTCATCACTGTCTTTATAACCGGAGACGTTTAGCAAATCGCCCATGATCTCTGGGCTGATGGACTCCAAACTTGAATGCCGATCATGTAAAGCCTTATCCAACAAACGTTTGCCTAACTCCAACTGATCAGCTTGCGTTTGCTGACGAAGCCAGCTGCGAATCGTTGCACGTGCACGCCCAGTGACTGCATAATTTAACCAAGATGGTTGTGGAACTGCCTTGTCATCAGTCAATATTTCCACAGTTGCACTATCAGGAATGCGTGTCCTTAAAGGCACTTCCTTGCCATCAATTTTTGCACCCGTGCAATGCAGTCCTACCGCAGTATGAATCGCAAAAGCGAAATCAATCGGTGTAGCACCTCGTGGAAACTCTTTCATTTCACCTTTTGGCGTGAAAGCATAAATCTCTGTACGATATAAATCTGCTTGAATATCCTCATAGAATTCAGCTGCATTTCCCGCCTTCGCGCCCAAATCACGTACCTGCTCTTGCCAACGCTTTAAAGCCTCCTGAGTAAATAACGAACGCTGTCCAGCATTTTGCCCTGGATAACGCCACTGTGCGGTAATCCCATACAAGGCAGTTTGGTACATAGGACGAGTTTGAATCTTGACTGCAACGGGGCGTCGACTAGGCGGAATCAATACAGTCTGTAAGGCTTGATAACCATAAGATTTAGGCGTAGCAATGAAGTCTTGAAACTTACCAGGGCGCGGGCGATAGACGGCATGCAAAATACCTAACGCTTGATAGCACTCCTCGACTGTTCCCACTAGAACACGCAGCTCAATTAAGCCTTTACTTTCATCAAACGAAGCCCCCTCTTTCATACTGTCATAAATTCGATAAAGGTTTTTATCAGGGGTAAAAACTAGCGGGTTAGCAATGGACTCACTCAGGCGTTCAGTGACAGTATTTTCAACCTCTTCACTAAACGCTTTCACTGAAGAGACATAGCGCTCTAAAGTGGATTTGAGCACGCAATAACGCCAAGGATGCAAATGCTCAAAAACTAAGGCTTGCAACTCGCGGCGCAGTGCATTCATGCCCATACGGTGGGCGAGCGGAATATACGTGCTTAAAGTTTCTTTACAGATACGACGACGCGCCTCAGGCTTCATGTGATCTAAGGTACGCAGATTATGCAAACGATCCGTGAGTTTAATAATAACCACGCGGAAATCAGCCGACATGGCTTGCATAAATTTTTGGAAGCTGGCCTTGGAAGCAGCTGTCTTATCAGAAAAATGTTGCGTCTCTAATTTAGTCACACCTTCGACTAAATTAGCGACGACCGTGCCAAAACGCTTTTCGATATCAATATAGGTATAATCGGTATCTTCAATGACATCATGTAATAAAGCCGCACACACAGTATCTGCATCTAAATGCATCTCTGCTAAAATGCGTGCGACTTCTAAAGGGTGCGTAATATAGGGTTCACCCGATTTACGAATCACCCCTTGATGAGCTTGAGCCGCTAATAAAAATGCATCATAGACCCGAGAGCTTTCCTCTGGCGTCATATAACGCTCAACCGTCCTCATTAAATCATTGGCACGAAAAAAATCCGTGGGTGGTGAGTCTGGCATTCCTGAGGCTCCCGACATATCGTCCCTTCCTTATAGATTATTATTCCACATCAAAATCCTGTGTACGTTTTTTGTTTAATACGCCCGCTGCAATCTCACGCAAAGCAATAACGGTAGGTTTATCACCCTCTTCATCCACTAAAGGTTGTGCTCCGTGGGAAATATCACGAGCGCGCTTGGCGGCTTTAAGAACTAACTCAAAGTTGTTCTCAACATACGGTAGACAATCTTGAGTCTGTCAAATAAACTGTGTAACACGTTTTTCATAGGGCGGAGAGCGGAACCCGCTCTTCACCGAACATAAGTAAAAAAGTCTGCAAAGCGGGTTTCCAGTGGTGAATGACCGACCACTTTTGCG
>Ga0209480_10000052_pt1 | contig 133698 bp, 122 predicted proteins | sample JI61114C2DNA_FD_187501 | JGI IMG/M metagenome (GOLD analysis project Ga0209480, IMG submission 187501) | Wastewater effluent complex algal communities from Wisconsin, to seasonally profile nutrient transformation and Carbon sequestration -... | ecosystem: Engineered > WWTP > Effluent > Algae...
AACTACATCGATAGACAAAACTATCTCAAGAACACTAACGTTACAATTTTGGCCATGCCTGGATTCATGGAAGCAGTGGAAGAAAAACGCTTCTACCCAGCGTCGTTCAACAATCAAGCATGGACGGGCCCTGTTTACGATCCACGCAAGCCAGTGCTCGATGCACGCGGCATGATGACAGTTAACAAGCTCACCAAGGAGCCGACATACGAAGAGTACTCAGTCGACATCAAAAAGCATCCAGAAGCAATCAACGCTGCTCGTAAATTGAGCAACGCCATGGTGGAAATCACCGACAAATACGTTAAAGCCCACGGTTACTTCTACGCCCCCGATGTCTTCCAACGAGTTGTCGAAGGTATGAGAGACTCAGGCGAACCTGGTATTGGCTTCTATGAAACCATCAATGCCGGCAACGCTAACAACCACGCTTACGACCTCAATACCTGCAATCCCTGCGGCGAGCAATTCTTGCCAGCTGGCCCAGGCAAAGACGGCCGTACCTACATGGGCAACTGCAACCTTTCCTCACTACATGCTGCACACTCAGATTTCTGGGGCCCAGATGGCAGCTACAACATGTCAGCCATGCGTGCTGTAGTGCGCGTACAACAGCGCTTTATGGACAACGTTTCGGACGTTAGCTGGTATCCAATTCCTCTACAGAACATGACTGCTCGCTTAGAAAGACGCAATGGCGGAGGATTTGCAGGAATTGCTGAATTCCTCTCAAGATTAGGCGTGGAATTCGGTTCCCCCATAAGCCATCAAGCTACTGAAGAACTCTTCCGCCAATACAACAAAGCTTCACTCGAAGCTTCCATTGAAATGGCCAAAGATCGCGGTGTTTATCCTCTCTGGGAAGGCAGCCGCTTCCAAAAGAAAGGTCTGCGCGTTCGTAATAGCTGCTTGACTAACAATGCTCCCACCGGAACACTGGCTCAGGCACTACAAACTAGCTGGGGAGTAGATCCACACAATGGCATCGTCTTCTCACGCAAAGTTCGCTCTCGCTTCGTTGACTTTGTTGCTCCGGGCTTCAAAGAATTGATGATCAAGCACGGCGCTTGGCCAGAAAACGAAGATGCTCAGAAAGTACTGATGAAGAAAATTCGCGACAATCACAAATCTTGCCGCGGCATCGCTGAAGTTCCAGAAGCTGTACAGTTGGCCTTCCCAATTCGCGTAGAAGTCAGCCCAGAAGGCTACATCAAGCATCTCGCCGCCATTCATGATGGCGCCAACGAAATGCCAGAAGTCTTCAACTCTGTCTCCAACACTTGCTCTATTCCTTTAGATTCAAGCGAACAAGAAGTGCACGACTCTGTAATTTTGGCTTGGAAACTTGGTGTCAAAGACATCACCTTCTACCCAGATGGCAGCCGTCTATCTCAACCGGTAGAAAAGATTGCCAGCAATGACTATGACCGCGAATCAGATTTGCTAGCTCAACTCGGCCACCAGGAGCGTCGCAACATTCATGTTGACGAAACGATTGGTCAAAACTACAAGGTACGCGTCGGCTCTCCTGACGGTGGCTCGACTCTGCATGTCAGCTTGAATCATGAGAAAAACCATCCAGGTGAACTAGTTGAAGTCTACGCCCGCATGGGCAAACCAGGTGCCGTAGAAGCTGGTTTGTTTGAAGCGGTTGGACGCCTCGCTTCATCGTTCTTGCAGTACGCTGCTGAGTTTGGCGAAGAAGAGCGCTCCAAAGCAGAGATGACAATCGTTCATCAACTGGTCAACATTCAATCTGGCTACCCAGCCTTCTTCAAATTCTCCGACTCTGACAAAGCAGTAGTGGTGCAATCTCCTTGCGATGGCTTAGCCAAAGCAATTCAGCACTACCGCAAAAACCACAGCCAAGATCACGAAGAGTTGGCGCTAGCAGAAACAGCTCTCAATCACGGCTCAGTTCCAGCGGCTGCAATTCAAAACGCAGCATCACAAACTGCACCAAAGGCCAGCGGCGCAGGCCAATCCGCCTCCGCTGAATTGTTCAGCACAACTCAAAATGGCGCCAGAGCGCAAGCTCCATGCGGCAAGTGTGGTGGCGCTGAGTGGTTAAAAATTGACGGCTGTAATGTCTGTCAATCTTGCGGCTACAGTAAGTGCGGCTAACCAAGAAATAGCGGTCTGGAGATAGTTGCGGGCGCGGCTATCTCCCCCGAAAGGGTTTAGGGGCTATCGACTGAATAAGTGACAGAGAGCCCCCCAGAATTGAAAACAGGTTCCTTTCGAGGAGCCTGTTTTTTTTCACAACCAGCAGTTTCATCTCCACCTTCTCACATCTGACTTCTCACATCTGACTTCTCACTTCAGACTTTTCGCAATTGAGTTTTCGTATCAACGAAACACTGTGCAATTGCACGGTGATAGTGCCGCGCCAAATCCCTATTGTCAAAACCAGCAGCAAAACTAAGTCCGGATCAATCATTGACCGCCATCTCAGTTTTGTTAGCAGTTCTAACCAGGACAATGAGATTGCACAATGACAAACGAATACTACGAACTTTGTTCCAACCCAACCAAGCAACAAGTTCACTACAATCATGGCTGGTGGTGCACAGAATGCACCAATCACTTATTTGAAATCGACGAACAAACGGACCACACAGGCGAATGGATCGAAGTTATTCGTCAATGGGCAGAGATTGCACTATTTGCCCTTTGGGACGGCCTCCTTCTGCTCGGCAGCACAGTCGCAACAATGATTATGGGGCTAGCCTGGATCTTATTTTGCTTCATTGAAGGAGTCGAAAGTGATACCAGAATTTACGAACAACAACTCACGGAAAAAGATGGTCTGGGAAGAAAGGCCCGAGATGAGTTGAATTGCGCGTACAATGAGGTGTTGAAAGAACGACAGCAACTACTTAAAGAGATAGATATTTGCAAATCGAACATGCGATTTGACTTAGGCGAAAGACAATATCGCATAGACCCAAAAGAGCTACGCGGAAAGCAACAAGAGCTAGACCTGGTCAACGCTCGACTAACTGGCCTTGAAAAAGAACTTTGCATACACAGAGGGGTCTAATTCTTTTTGCAAAAATGAGCATTGAACTAGTCTGCACTCGAAAAGTTCAATATTTTGAATCGACCAAAAGATTGGCTAAGTCTAAGTTTCAAAATAGCAGCGAAATTCCAAACAAAATTTCGCTGCTATTTTGAAACAGCAAACACTGAATATTGTTCGATTCTACTCATAGATTAATTTTGCTCGAAAACCCAAAATTTTTATACAGCAAACCAAACTTTCAGCATTTTCTTCGCTAGTCTACTTTGCGATCAGCAGTTGATTTGAGAAAGTCCTGATACTGCTTTAGAGTAAGTTGATAGTCAGGACTATTTTGATCCATTAAATCAGCCTTCATTTTCAGAGTCATGCGAAAAAACTCTCCTGCCTCCGCATCCAAACCTTGAGAGCGGCACAATGTCGCTAAATTGTTGAGGGCTCGAGCTACCACGATACTTCCAGGCCAAGCCTCATTGGCCTCATGGATTACACAATGGCGAAATAGCTCAACGCTCTCATCAAGACGCCCCTGCTCAAATTTGACTGCGGCAAGACTCATGAGCTTTAGAGGCAGCGCAGACCAACGAAGTTCATCCACTGCATCAAGACGAGAACTACTACCCAACTCACTGCGCAGGTAATGATCCTGCGCCCGCTCGGTATCGCACATTCGTGCAAAAGCTAGGGCAAGACCGAAGTGAGTCAGGCGGGTGTAAAGGTGCTGATTATCGAGATTTCTGATGTATGTATGCAGGGATGCCTCAATTAGCGGAATGCTCTCAGCCTCACGACCAGTCATAAAGTACAGGCCAGCTAGAAAATTACGATGCTTAGCAGAGACCAAAGACTGACAACCAAACTCATTTTCGACCAAACCCAATGCCCGGCGATAAAAATTCTCGGCCATATCAAACTGACCACATAGGCGACAGGCCACACCCATTCGATGCAAAGCCGTCAGATCGGCCATGGTCGCATCTTCGATAAGGCTTGGAGCGAAAGCCGCAAGGTGCTGAAAAAACGCAGTTTGCGAAGGCTGCAATTGCAATTCTGCAGAAGTACTAATAGCAGACGCACTAATAGTGGACGCCGTAGGCTGAATAGCCAGCACAGCATTAGGGTTGTTCAACATCTCCTGCGTCTCTAGAAGGGTTTCAGCAAAAGCATCGACCATACATACCCTCGTGTATCTGAACTAGACAAATAGTTTCAATCAATACTCACTTCAACTATCTTACTCTTGCCTTCGAAATCAGATTAGATACAAATTGAAAGCAAAGTGAGGCTAAAACGCGAGCTTTCCACTTGGCACCCACTAAACCAGGACAATTTGAACCGACTTCCGACAAGCCCAATGCGATTAAGGAATCAAGGAATCAAGGAATTAAGGAATTAAGGAATATGGGGATAACGGGATAAGTAAGAAGTACTAGGGCGAGCAATCAAATTGATTTATTACCGAAAGCAAGGACATTGAATCAAGGCACTCAGTCCAGGAGAGTATAATCGAATAGTTGCGTTGCCATATGGCTATGTGAGCAACATAGCCTTTTGAGTTTGAATTGAGAAAAATCCAATTAACTGCTTTCAAAAAATATTCGACATCATTGCTTATCCTGGCTATCTGCTCATTTGGCGGAGCTAAGGCAGAGGCAGCCGAACAGGCATTATTTCTCAAGCAAAAATCTCTGATGCTAGGTCGCACCGAACTTCTTTACTGCAAAGAAGGAATAAAGTTAGACCTATACGAGAAGTCGCAGCTAATACTAATGAGGCCTCCTCTATGGCATGTACAGCTCTGTCATACAGGCAACAAGCTCTACTGGGAAGGTGATGCCAAAGGCTTCAAATCTAATTTCAATAGTACTTGTGCCATGTTTCGACCTGGCGATCCCAGTGCCCTAAAACCTGGTGCGTCGACAAAATCGGAGCAAAAAGGTTTGGCCTGCATAAAATACAATTTGACTGGCCAGAAATTTACCAATCAAGCAAACCTTCATTCCTGGCAGCGGCTCTTGGTTCGCGACGGATTTCTCTGGGCCTTGCCAGCAAAAGAAGTACCCGCAGCAGCAACGAAAGTTCTAAATCTCTGCTTTGCAGCTCCGGTGGCCCCAGGTATTCCAATAGCACTGACCGTTTTCAACAATGGCGGCTCCCATTCAGAAGAGGTAGAACTCTTGGGAGTCCAACACAAAACCGTATCAGCAGCAGATTTCAAAGTACCAAGCTCGTACAAGAGAGTAAGCAAGCCCGAGCAAATTATTAATACCAAGGCCCTAGGCGAAGATTTTGCCGAAATTTTGAAATGAGCTAGCCAAATTGATTTAAGGCTGCTATTCAAAATAGAATTGCAAAGCAGCAACTCACTGCTTCAGCCAAGACGACATTTAGAGCCGACAGTTCGAAACGACAACTCGAAACGACAGTTCAAACCTACAACTCGAAACGACAGTTCAAACCTACAACTCGAAACCACAGTTCAAAACTACAATCTAAAACTGCACTTCAGAGCATCAATTCAACACATCAGAATCAATCATGAGCAGTAAGTCTCGAAGATGATGCGCCATCAAAGAAGAGACAGCAGAGATGTCTGAAATGATATTGATCTGATCTGTCAAATCATCAATGGTCATGGCTTTGCGAGCAGATTCGACTCCACAAACGAGATCAAGCTTGGTCTGCTCATTTTTTGAACCGTGTGGCTCTAGCCATTTTCGCTTAATCCAGTAATCTTCAAGCTGGGCCACACGAGTGCGGTCCGGATGATCATAAGAATAACTATGCAAGAAACGCCATACACTCTCAGGATATCTAGTGCGTCGATCCACTGGTCGGCCAAAGAGCTCAGCAACTACTGTCGGACTGCCAGGCCCCCTTGTCTTGCCTCCAGCAGCCTGCTTCAATGAATACGTTGACATTCCAGCGGAGACAACACCCGACAACATTTGGTTAAAGTTTCCAGGAAATGGCAAAGCATTCTTGGCAAAACCAAGGACGGAGCCCACTGTGTTGAGAGTTCCCGAGGCTATAAAGTTAACGGCGTTGTTAATCTCAATGCTGCGGTCCCGTTTATCTATTAGGTTTTGCCTCAGCGCCTCAAGGTCACCCTTTTCTTTCTCAGCTTCGCCTTGAATACTAGCCACATCAAAGTAGCTCTCTAAAACGGTTTCCAGAATTTTCTGACGGATCTCGGCTTTGCGTTCGGGGCTTACGCTTCCACCTGGGTCATTGACCTCACGTAAAAGTGGCAAAATATCAAGAGCTTCCGCCAACTCTCTGGTCGGTTCTGCCAATTGCTCAACTTTTAAGGCAACAAACAACGGACGCTTTGGCCGCTCAGCCAGATTGCTCAGAGGAGCCGCGTTCTTTTTGGCACTCGAACGGGCGAGGGAGCGGGCAGTAGTAGCCGAAGGTGAAACGGAATTTGAAACAGTAGTTGAAACAGAATTTGAAGCCGAAGCAATCGAAGTTAAGGCCGGAGAAGCCGAGGAGGTCGCGGCGTTGACAGAGGTACTAGGCCTCGCAAGCGGCTCAGACACAGCAGACCGATCTGACATAGCAAACGGCTCAGACACAGCAGACTGATCTGACATTGCAAACGGCTCAGACACAGCAGACTGATCTGACATTGCAAGCGGCTCAGACACAGCAGACCGATCTGACATAGCAAACGGCTCAGACAGAGAAGACCGTCCCGACGCTGCTGACATATTCGACACAGCAAACTGCTCCGACGCCGCAGACTGATAGGCCAAAGACTCGCTTCCGGCCTTAGCGAATACAACAGGCACAGGCGAAGCTGCCAGGGCCACAATACCGGCGCAAAAGCCACAGAATCTTCGTAAATTTCGTGAATGAATTTGCATCACCTAAGTATCTCAGCTTGAGCACCTCAGATAACTGGGTGAAGAAGGCTTTACCGTTTCTTTACAGATTTCACTGTATGAGAAAAATTCCCTAACAAACTACTGTCTTAATGTTTTCAGGGGCTAGCTGATTAGCGGCCCTCAGTGGTCCTCACTGGCGACCAATCGCGATCTAATGGAGTTTTGCAATGTCACTATCTTCCAGTCGAACCTCAAAAATTACGCAAACGATAGTGTTATTCAAAATGGGTGCCGTACCCACAACAGAAGATCTCAAATACGCCCTAGCTGAGGCAATCAGGGCGCGTAAGGCAGTGGAATTACCATTCAAGCACCCGGAAAATGGCATTGTTTTCACAGTACGCGTTACTGCAGGTACAAATACAACTCCGCCAAAATGGACATTCTTGCTGGGTGAGGAACACGGCAACACCATATTATGGACAAAAGAAACCAACGAAGTACTTGTTATCCAGGGAAAAATTAGAGTTGATTCGTTGCACGGAATCCCGCAAAGGCTCGGCTCAACAGCTACTTTCCATCTCTGATCTGTCCAGTTGCTATAATCCGCTCTAACTTTTCAAATGCAAAAGTGAATACTTGCATCCAATGGAGATTTTAGAGTGCATAACAAAATCCGAAATTTTGCCGTAGCTCTCGCTTTTGCATCCGCATATTTCGTCCAACAATCCACCGTGTGTCTTGCAGCACCAGATTCTAAGTCGAAATCAGAGAGCAGCAGTAGCGCAACAAAATCAGCAAAACCAGCAGTCAAAATAAAAAGAAAAATCAGTGCAGAACAAGCTGTCGCTCTCGTAAAAAAGCGCAGTGATGTGAAAAAGTTTTTGGCCCTCTTCCCTAACGGCAAATCGAAAAAGACCCAAGGCTTTCCTGTAGTCGAAGCGGAAGAGCTAGACAACAACTGGAATGTCCATGTCTATGAACAAATGCCCGATCACACAGCCACCATGAACTGGTTTGAAGTTGACTCTCAAACCGGTACTATCAAACCGATGAATTAGCTCTTCGCGAAGCACAGCACATAGATAAGGTTTAAACACAATGGTTAAGCTGAGCAGTGCGATAGTGACATGCGGTCTTACGGCCTTAATCACGGCCGCTGCACCTATTGCACTGGCGCTCAAAATGGAAAGAGCTGTCAAACTACATGGACGCAATATGGCATCAGGCGATGAGAGAGCAATCATCACTCTTGCCAAACAGGGAAAAGCTGAAGAGAGCTTAAAAGAGTGCCGTCGCTGCCGGAAGAATCGGCCTAGCGACAATCATCTTAAATTGCTAGAAGCACAATTACTACGTTTTCTCCTGGACGAAACGGAATCACAAAAACGTCTAGAGGAGCTCCGTAACGCAAAAGATCTGACCGGTGAAGAATTAGAAGCAGCCGCCATAACTGCTGACGCTTTGGAGCAATGGCTTCTAACAAAGTATTTTGCCGAGAAAAGCTTACCGCTTATCGCCGAAAAAGACAGAGTTAAAATGCTTTTGCTCTTAGGTGATTCATTGAACAAACTCTCCTTGTTTAGTGAGGCCGAAAAAAATTACGCCAAAGCGTTACAGTACGATAAAGGCACGAAAACACCTGACACTCTCATCTACTTCTACCAGGCCAGAAAAAAACCAGATCTGGTTGTTAAATACTGCGATCTAGCTCTAAAACGCGAAAACGATGAAAACTCAATCAATGTGGTAAAGCGTCACAAATTTCGGGGTGAAAGCTTGATGCAACTGGGCCGGTACAAGCAAGCCCTGGCAGACCTGGACTATTGCCTGAGCAAGACACCCAATGAGAGTTACCTCTACCGCCAAAAAGCAATCGCCAACGAAAAACTAGGCAACAAAAAAGATGCTGAAGCTAACAAGCTAAAGGCTATTGCTGTTGACAAAGCCATGCTCGGGCCTGACTAATTGTTAGGCAAAGTCAAATAACGGCTTTCACTTGACGAGCCCAGAGCAAAACAAAAGAGCCTTAGACTTACTTTACAACAGTCATTCAATATGCGAACGGGGGCACTTTGGCAGCCTATCAATGATATCCTGATTAGTTCGCGCAGCCTACCGACAAGGAGCTTATTGAATGAATATTGCCCGATCTCTTGCCATCGGATTACTGGGATTGTCAATCGTCAGTATCGGTTCCGTCAGTCTAGCCGAATCTCTGTCAGCTCAGACCTTACGCGAGCGTCTGCGTGACCGTTTAGATGGTGACAATCCGAATAACCCGCAACAACAGTCTTCGGGACAACAATCAGGACAACAAGCAGGACAGCAACCGACCTCTTACAATCAAGCACAGCCTGGCCCTCAGGCTGGTGAGGCCCCCCAAGTTTCAGTCGTAACATTACAGACTCAGCCTGGTCCAAGCGGAACACAGATGGTAGTTACTCCAAAGGGAATGGTCGTGCCATTGCCAGGTCCTGGAGTTAACGCTTCAGTCGTTCCCATTTACATTGGCGCTAATGGTGGATACTGGTATGTTGATAAGAACAATCAGCAAGTCGACTTAACTCCAGCCGTACGAGCGATGCAGGCCAATGCCACAATGTCTCAACCGGCCACCACTGTTCCCCAATATGCTCCCCAACCCCAGCAAGTAACCAATAACTATAATTCCTCAGGCCAACAGAGCAGTGGTACCAGTGCGCTAGGCACAGCTGCTGCAGCAGGTCTTGGCGCCATGGCTGGAACGGCAATGACGCAGTCATACTACAACAATGTCCCCTACGGCACTCCTATTCATTATGGTGCTGCAGCCGTGCCCTATTACAATCAGGGAGGCAAGCCTATCTACGTAAACAACTCCACAAACACAGCTAACTTCGAGCAGACAAACGCCTATCACGCCACTGCAGTTCAGCAGCAGGCGAGCTGGTACAACCAACAGCAAGCGGCTCAGAGTACTGCTTGGAAAAATTGGCAGCAGCAAACAAACAATCCTTTTGTCCGCGCCGATTATCAAAATCAAACAACTGGCAGTCAATATACTGCGGCAGAAGGCGCAGCAGCAGCTAATCGCTACAATCAAAACAATTCCAGCCAATACACCGGGGCAGAAGGCGCAGCAGCAGCTAATCGCTACAATCAAAACAATTCCAGCCAATACAGCGGAGCCCAAGGCGCTGCGGCGGCAAGCCAATACAACAAAAACAATTCCAGCCAATACAGCGGAGCCCAAGGCGCTGCGGCGGCAAGCCAATACAACAAAAATAATGCCAGCCAGTATAGCGGAGCACAGGGCGCTGCTGCTGCTGGTCGCTACAACCAGAATAACGACTCAAAGTATAGCGGAGCAGACGGAGCAGCAGCTGCTGGTCGCAACGCCCAGGCCAGCGAAGGCGGTGGAAGATTTGGTGGCGCTTCTGGTGCTGACGGCGGCGGAAGATTTGGTGGTGCATCCTCTGCTGACGGCGGTGGAAGATTCGGCGGTGCATCCGGTGCTGACGGCGGCGGAAGATTCGGCGGTGCATCCGGTGCTGACGGCGGCGGAAGATTTGGCGGCGCGTCTGGTGCTGCTGGCGGCGGTGGAAGATCAGGTGGTGGCGGCAGAAGCCGCGGGCGCTAAAACAACAGCCAAACAACCACTATATTCAATACTTCAAAAAGAGGCCGGGGCTATCAGCCCCGACCTCTTTTTTTGAAGTCGATATAAAAATACTTTCTATTCAAATACGCGGCAAAATAATCTCCAATATGAAGGGTAGGATTGCAATAACTCATTCCCGATGAACAAGCAGAACTAGAAGCTCAGTCCTCTTTCGCTTTGACTAATAGAAGCGCTTGGCCGCTGTATTTCATAGCGATGGTAAACCTTGCGAGCCTGCTTTAGTTGCGGGCTATTGAGGTTAAGGGCTGCGCACTGTTTGTAGGCCTCTTGCGCTTTTTCAATACATCACGCCCATCTGGGATTGCCAGTGCCAAAGGCATCCTGCGCCAGGGCAGCGGGAGATAGACCAATGACTAAAAGGCTCGAAATAGACAAACAAGATACTAGTAATTTGTAACTTTGCAAACCGGGTTGCTTTATGCCAATTGAAAGATCACCATAGGGGATGGTTCTGCTCATGCTGCTTTTCCTCTCGCTTCAAAATCGAATTAGTAAAATCGAACTTAGTAAAACTGGCAGCTAAACAGTATCCTTCGATTAATACCGGCTGCCAAGTGAATTCAATCAGCAGATACTACTTCCGCTAGTAGTTGAAGGCAAAAAAAAATGACTGAACAGTAAACCTAGTAAGCCTTTTGAGCTCACTAGGTTTACCGCCCGTCATTGGTCTTGCTGGTCAGATACAGCGGTATTCGTGCCAGTATCTGTGCCAGTTTTCGTAGCGATATCTAGCTGCCACCAACTCTGTCTACTGTGGCTGCAAATCGAGCACCTTCTGCCTCACCTGAGCAATATCCATAGCCGGATCCGCTTCAAGTAAACTGGCAACAAGGGCCGTTACTTCCGCAATGCGAAAGCTAATCGGACCGCCACCAGCAAGCTTGACCTCAGGCTTAGCAATGCCGTTGACCATGCAATTGCCATAAGAGCCGGTTCTCAAGCCAACCGCAATCACCTGAGAGAGGCAGGCCGGTTCTGATATCGCCTCAGCATCAACATGGTCGAAGAAGCAAGCATCCTCACCCTGCGCCACGAAGATATCAAAGCGCGTGGTTGCGATGGCATCGCAGGCAGCAGAAGCCCGGTCAGCAGGCTCTTGAGCAGAAGCGACCGGGGCAGAAGCAGGGGTGATGGAAAATTCGAAGTTGCCTTCGCCTTCCAACACAAATGTCAGCTGCTGACGATCATTCCAGATGTTCCGGGGTATCAAGCGCCCTTGATGCTGAGCCACTTCACGACCATTCATCTTCACCAGCAAATGCCAATGGCAATGCTGCGCACTGCTTGAAACACTACGATCGACCCAGAGATTGTATACCGAGGTGCTGCCTTGATAGCCATGCACAACAGTATTTTCGCTGGCAGTGAAGGAGCAGTGAAGGCCGCGTCCGTCACCAGGACCGGTGGCAGCAACGAGCACATGACCGGCCAGATTCGCACTCGCAGTATTCTCATGGGCAGAGCTAACCGACTTGCCAGAGCCAATCGAGTTGCCAGAGCCGACGACTGAAGCGAGCTTGAAGCTCTCCCAACCGCTGCCATCTTGGGCATGACTGTAACCACCGAACGAAAGGTTGGCCACGCTGGTAAAGCCCCTGCTAGCGCAGAGTTGCCTGGCCCAGAGATAGGCTTCAACCCAGCCGTCCGAAACTACTTGACCGTTCGACCAGCCCGTGCGCTGCAGAGCACCAGCATCGTCAAATGCTCGCACCAGAACGAAGGCACAATCGGGCTTCCGCAGAAGCAGGCCGCGCAGAACGATGCTGCCGTGGTCGAGGGGATCACGACAAAGATTCTGCAAGACAAACTGAGCCTGGTCGCCCTTAATCAGCGGTGCGCCAGTTACAGCGATACCACTGTTCAAGTCATAGAAGCCAATCAGGTTTTTCACCTGGGCCACAACATCTTGAGAAAACCCACTGTCAATAACGATGACAGCGTTCTTGATTGACATACGTTAACCTCCTTGTTTTTCTTGTTATTTGAGAAGCAGAGCAGAAGGGAGGGCGGCCAAAGCCGTCCTCCCTTCTGTCTAAGTCAATGAGCTTCTGCGCTGGCCTTATCGCCTTACTTGCCAGCGACTGATCACTTGCCCATCCAGACGAGACCGTCGGGGTGAGAAATGACTCGGCAAGAGGGGCCGACCGGCCGCGGATGTTCCTGGCAGACCAAACGACCGCGCAGGCTACGAATCGTCTCTGACGCCTGCTTGGCCAGCTCGACGGTGCGCTTGTAGCGGCCGGCGAAGAGGCTGTTCTCGGCGTCGCGGAACATGGCGCAAGCTCCCTCGAAACGAGAGAGTGTCTCGCCGTCGCAGCGATCGGGGATGTGGTTGATCTTGAGGAACTCCACATCCTGATACGCTGCGTTCATCGCTTCACGCACCAGCGGTGCCATGCGGCTGCGGTACATGGAGACGACGAGAATGACAACAGCAGCGACGACCACGCAGGCGCCGAGCACCAGAAAAAACACCATTCGAATGTCGAACATGAAAACTCCTTCTAAGTAATAAATTGGGTTTGAAGGGAACGAGAGCAGGAACTAGAACCAGCGCAAGGGCTGGTTCTAGCTAGCAGCCCTATTTCCAGGGGCTGATGGTCTGCTTGGTGCGCACGTTGTAGACCATGGCGTCACCGCCAACGGTATCAGCGTAGCCAACCCAGAAAGAAGCCTCGGCCTTGGCCTCAGCCAAAGTCAGGTACGGTCCAGGAGGGGGAGTGGAGCCGTCGCCTTCTTCGAAGCGCAGCTTGCTGCCACCAGCACCGGCCAGCACCACGAACTCACGCGGGTCATCGCTTTGGTCCACAGCCTTGAAGCTGTTTTCGATGCCAAAGTAGTGCCAGCGGAAGGGGCGAAGCTGCTTGCTCACCACTTCGTGATGGAGGGCGAGTGCCTTGTCGATCATGTCGACGGCACAGAGCACGTTGTTCTGAGCCAGAGCAACTTCAACGCCGAAGCCGATCTGCTCGTGGTTGGTCTGCTCAGCCAAAGCCTTGCGCACAGCCTCGCTGGCAACGAAAAGCACGCGAGCGTTGTCCTTGAGCTCGCCAACGGCAAGCTCGAGACGCAAAGCAGCGACTTCGTAGGCGCGCTCGCGCTCGCGGAAGAGCTTGTCTTCCATGGTGCGCTTGCAGCCCTTGAGCAGACGTTCGCCACGGCGGTCCTTAAAGGCCGAAAGGTTGGCGGAAATGGCAGCGTGACTGGCGCAAAGGGCCAGATAGCTCGTGGTCAGATCCGCCAAAAGCGGTTTTCCCTGGTAGGGAATGAATAGTTCTTGCATTGTTTTGATCCTTTGGTCCTGGGATGAAAGTTGACGTCGGCACGTGCTCCCAGGAAACGGGCACCAACGTCAGACAAGGAACGCAGCGACTGACACGCAGCAAGGTTGAATGGTCGACAGAGAAATTCCTTTCGAAAAATCTCTGCCAGGCCACCAACCCGCTGCGCGCCATGTGCCGCTGCGCTCCGGTAACAAATCAGCGCCCCCAGAGCTAAGCAGAGAAATTCCGCTGGAATTTCCCTGCCGCTCCGGAAGGCAAGGTTGGCTTACTAAAGCCTCAACCCAATAGTTCAGCCCTGAGGCTTAGCCGTTGGGATGAGCAGCGTCGTGGGCAGCCTGCAGCGTGTCCACCAGGCTCTTCTTCTGAACCGCGGCATGGACGAGACGCAGACGCAGGAAGAGCAGACGCTCCTTCGGCGCAGCGAGGACCAGGCCGAAGCCGGCGCCGGTGAGGATCTGGCCGGGTTCGCTGGAAGCCTCGGCCTTCTTGATGTACTTCATGCCGCCGAAGAGGGTGGTGGCCTTGTCGGGGTCCGGGTAGAGCACACCGAGCAGCTCGAGCAGCATGCTGCCCTTCGTCGAGCTGGCGTCGCCCACAGTCTGGATGGCGTGAACCACTTCGTAGAGGTTGCCCTCGTAGAAGTATTCGCTGCCACGACCGGGAGGCAGGATGAAGTCATCGACGCCGCCCGAGAGCAGGCCTTTGCCTTCGATTTCGAGAACGACTTCCGTCGGAACGGCAGTCTTGGAATCAGCAGGATTGTTTGACATGGTAAATCTCCTTCAAGAGGAATGTTAGGGAATCAGCGCTACCATGAAGCGGAAAGATCTTTTCAGACTCTCCGCCGCACGGTATTGCTCTTACAGACTGCCAAAAGCTCACGCCCTTGACGCAGTCTTGTCTGACTTACTTACTGACCGACTGACTAACAAGCAGTGACCACCTAGCCTTTCAACTAGATGGCCCACACTCATCAGACAGACTTGGCTCTGCGCGCTTAGGCCATCTCGCCACCGACGATGAAGACGCGCAGGTTGTTGAAGCGCGCCTTCAGTGCCACCATGCTCTCCACCTTCGAAAGCACCTTGATGGAGCCCACGAACGGCTCGACAGCATTGTTCTGGTACTCCAGCACCACACTGTTGGGCAGCTCCTTCACAACAGCGCGAACCGCCGCGTTGGTGGCTTCCAAGCCCTCTTCTGTGCCCACCACCACAACTCTGAAGAGCTGCAGCAGAACGGGCTTGGTCGAGGCATCAGTCTCAGCCTTGGCAGCAGCGGCATCGGCACCATCCTTGGCACCGGCGCCTTCCGCCACGCCCTTGGCAGCAGCAACAGCCTTCGCCGCCGCTTCGCCAATCAGAGTGACGGCATCCTTCTTGCCCGGCAGCGGAGCCGCGGCAATGATCGCCTCCATCTCCGCCATCGACAACAGCAGCAGCGGCTTGACCTCGACGTCGAAGGCGAGAGCATCCTCACCCTCGATGTGCGTGATGTGCACCACGTCGCCGCTGACCAGCGAGCCCAGGATCAGCATGTTGTCGAGCTCGTCGATGATGAACTTCTCCACACCACCGTTGAGCTTCGGCACCGAACCCGTCACCGACAGCAGCCACTTGCGCGCCGCCACGTCGACATCGACCTTGATGTTGGCCGTCTTCTCGGTGATCTGCACCAGTTCGCGCACCTTCAGGTCGCAGATCGCGGAGATCTGCTCATCGGAGAGCCGATGGAAGATGCAGATCTCGCCGTTCTCTTCCACACGCGCGCGGAATTCCGGCGGGCAGAAGTCGCGCAGATGGTCGTTGATGATCTTGTCGGCGTCTTCCTCGGTAACCTGGGTGTCCTTCTTGACGAAGCCGATGGTCTTCTTGTTCTCCGCCGCTTCCACAGCCGCCGAACCGATGTTGGCGGTGAGGATGAAGATGCACTGGCTGAAGTCGACGATCTCGCCGTTGCCCAGGGTGTAGTTGCCGTTGCGGAAGATGCTCAACAGAATCTCGTTGAACTCGCCGCAAGCCTTCTCCCACTCGTCGATCAGAACCACAGTCACCGGAGCCTTGGAGCCGAGGCGGCTGCGGGTCAGGTTGTGCTGGCTGAACTGCGCGTAGGAGTCGATCTCGTGGGGCAGCGGCGCGACGTAGTCCTTCTCCTGACGGTTGGTGTAACCGACGAGGTTGGGGCTGGCGCCGGTGAGCTTGCTGAGGTTGTGCTTCTCCTTGTACTCGCTGCCGTCGATCTTGAGCACCGCCTTGCGATCGCCGTGGAAGTATTCACCGATGCGGAAGGCCATCTCCGACTTGCCGGAAGTGGTGGGGCCGGGAGCAACGATGACATAGTAGGGCTTGTTGCCGACGCGCAGCTTGGACAGGGTGCGGCGGAAGGCACGGCGAGCGGCCTGACGACCGTTCTCCTGACCCATGATGGTGGAATCGATGAAGCTGCCGAAGCGGAGTTCGGAGCCGTTGACGGCCTTGGTGTCCAGCCTGCGAGTGGCGACGGGTGCGACCGTGGCAGTGGCAGTGGTGGAAGCGCCTGAAGTGTTTACGGAAGTGTTCATGGTAAATCTCCTGACTTTTCGTGACTCTTACGAGTCGGTTAAGTGATTAGAAACGTGACAAGAACACCGCAACACCCTCAGTAGCAAAAGCACATAACCTCCTAGCTCTGACAAAAACCCAAGCCTCAGCCCCAACAAACTGCAACGCAGAATGAAGGAGTGGAAGCAAAGCTAACAGGGGTTTAGGGCAGGGCTAAATAGTTAAGTGTTTTTTGTTTCCTGAGAGAATGAAAGTGGTGATCTTAATAAGCACCCTACCTATAAACACAGTCGGGACAAAGACTACAAAGATCATTACGGAAACATTGAAAGAGAGTGCATTGGGGATTTCCCCATGACACAGGCAGACGCGAATTGGCGCAGCTAGCGAACTGTCTAATGTTCGCCGCTTGTCCCGCTCGCAAACACTCTTCTGTTTCTCAGTTCGCAAACACCATACTGTTTCTCAGTTAATGAACACACTATTAGTGGTTTTACAAAATTCCGATTTTAGAAAGCTCGTCGGCGGTAGGATAAGACCGCAGCAAATAGCGCACCGGATACTGGTCAACATCGACTAAGTTATCGCCCAAAACTTCCTTTACTTTCTCAAATGAAGCTGAGGCAAGAGTCTTAGACTCACCGCTCTGATTGGGCTCAGCAACAAATTTGACATAATCAGTTTCAGGAATTAAGGCATGTTGCACCTTGGGTACAACTGTCCAAGTATGCACGACGTCTTCACTCTCTCGCCGCTCATAATCAAGAATCGGCAGACTTTCCACATCCATCGAAGAGAGCAAGAGCGCCTTTTGGCTAGCATAAATATCACTGAGATAAGCAGTCTCAAGCCCCCGCAAAAGTGGGTTGAGGGGATCGAGCAAAGGTGGTGCGAAGCGTTGCCAGCCGCTCTCTGTTTTGTGCACCAAAACCGGAGGCAGCGGCTGTTGCAAGTTTTGCGCGTCAGCCAGCATTTGATAAAGGGCAATCAATCCACGCCTATCTTCAGAGCCCGTTATCAGAAGTTGATTGTTATCAGGGATGCCAATGACGTGATCACCCTGCACTTTAAACTGCTTCAGTAACTCGTCAATGATCAGACGAGAAGAATCATAGCCATCGTGCCAGGTGGATGAATAAACACTACTCAAGCCAGTCTCTTGGTCAACCAACATCTCAAAACTGCCCCCGCTGCGGGCAATCAAATTTTGATAAGCAACCTCAATGGCTTGATCAAATTCAATACCCCAAGAAGCGAGTTGTCTGTGGGTAACAATCAGCCTGGTGCTGCTCAAATCAAGGGCAAGCACCATGGCAAAGGCATCAGCTATAACCACAAATGGAGCAAAGTCTGGAGTGACATCGATATTAGGATCATCGAGCTCTTTGGCCATTCCCAAAGCCAAATTCATGTTGGTACGAAAGACCGTCCAACGATCAATCAAATGGGGCATTAATCGCGCCTTCGCATCTTCAAAATTTGCTGGAAAGGCCGACTCGCCATAGAGCTTACTAATTTTAGCCAACAATTGCGGCCGCTCTGAACTATCAAGGGCGCAATATTCACCAAAATAATGGCCAAGCAAAAGACGCTGCACCGGCGCACCTTCAGGAGCTTCAACCAGAGCAAAGGCATCACTATCGTAGGTGAGCGAGCTGCTTAACCCACCGGGTTTAATAGTCTCGGCGATCAGTGCAGCAAACTGTTCGTAACTAGGGCGATTAGTGACCATTGCGATTATTCCTAAACAGAGAGTGTTCCAAAGCAGGGGGTTCCAAACGAGACGAGTATTCTAAAAGTAATGCCGATTTCTAATTTCCAGTTGTAACCACAACTCTAAACTTGGCCTTACCGCTAATCATCCGCTCATAAGCCTCTGCAGCCTTCTCTAAGGGGTACTCTTCATTCATTGAGCGCACACCAGTGAGAACACTGAAATCAAAAGTGTCCTCGCTATCAGAGGCAACACCAGATGGCCAGGCCTCTACTGAATGGCGATTGGCCAGCATACCCATGGCGTTCAAGGGAATTGGGTCAGCTGCTGCACCGAGTATCACCAGGCTACCACCCACGCCAAGACCGCCCATGGCGCTTGCCATAGCGGCTCCATTAGTAACAGTGGCGACAATAACGGCAGCTCCGCCAAGTTTCTGCAGTTCGACCGCCACATCGGCACTAGTACTGTCGATATAAACACTGGCGCCTAGTTTCTTAGCCAGTTCGGCTTTGTCTTGACCGCGAGCAATGGCGACCGTACGGAAACCCATCTTGGCCGCAAATTGCACCCCTAAATGTCCCAGGCCACCAATACCAAGAATAGCCACCAGATCCCCTGGCTTAGCTCCGCTATTGCGCAATGAGTTAAAAGTAGTGATACCAGCGCATAGAAGTGGTGCCGCTTCCATTGCTGAAAGTTCGTCAGGAATAGAGGCAAGGGCCTGCACCGGCGCAATCATATAATCACCGTAGCCACCATCGTAAGAAATGCCGGCAATTAATCCGTTGCGGCAGCAGACGAAGTCACCCTGACGGCATGGTTTGCAGTTGCCACAGTGGCCACCGTACCAACCCACGCCTACCCGTTGACCGACTTTCCAATGTTCCGCTGAAACATTTGGACCGATGGCATCGATTAAACCAGCTACTTCGTGCCCTGGAACACGAGGGTAATTAATGCCTGGGAAGTAGCCCTCTTTGGCAATGGAATCACTATGACAAACTCCGCAGGCCTGAACTTTAATGCGCACTTGCCCAGCCTCTGGCTGCGGTATATCACGCTCTACCATCTCAAGTGGCCCACCAGCTTTTGCCACCTGAACCACGCGCATCTTCGCCACTTGCCTACCTCAGCCTCACAATAACAAGGGCAGATTCTACCACTGCGCCGATTTCAACAGGCAGCTCGGCCAGTCTAATTTGACATCAGTTCACCACTAAACTCTGGCCACGGCATCTCGCTCTAGCTCAGCCAGCAGTGGCGCATTCTCATCTCCACTATTCATGGGTGCATTCTTCATGAAGCGCGAATATAAAACAGGAAGAACAAGCAAAGCCATGAGGATGCCAGGAATTAGACCGCCAACAATAGCAATGGCAAAGGGCTTCTGACTTTGTGACCCCACACCAGTGGCTATGGCAGCGGGAATGAGGCCCACTACAGCCACAGTAGTTGTAATAATCGCCGGACGCATACGCACCAAAGAACCCTCAAAAATAGCTCTGCGAGAGGTCAATCCTTGCTTACGCAAATCTTGAATTAACGAGACCAGAATCACTCCATTTTGCACTGACACACCAAACAAAGCAATGAAGCCAACCCCGGCCGAAATACTCAAATGAGTATGAGTGAGCCACAATGCCAAAACGGCACCAGGAGCGGCAAGAGGAACAGTAGCCATGATAATCAAGGCCAAACGAGCGCTACCAAAGGCCGAGTAAAGCAGAAAGAAAATCAGCAGCAGAGTAGCGGGAATGACGAGACAGAGCCTTTGCATAGCATGCTGAGCCCGCTCGAACTGGCCGCCCCAAACCACTCGGCAGCCCGCTGGAATATGCACTTTCTGCTCAACTAAGCGTCGCGCTTCTTCTACAGCAGAGCCCATATCTCGCCCTCTAATATTGGCTTTAATAGCAACTCTACGACTATTATCATCGCGCAAAATTGAAGTGGCACCATGGGTACTGGAAATGGTAGCGATTTGCGAAAGAGGCAAGCGTTGGCCGCTAACCGTAGGCACTTGAATCTCACCCAGACTGCTGATGTCTGAGCGATAGTCACGCTTAAAGCGAGCAACAAGAGGAAAACGGCGCTCGCCCTCGATCACATTGGTTTCAGCCAGACCACCAATAGAAGTTTCTACAATATTGAGAACGTCCTGACTATTAATACCATAACGATTGGCCCGATCACGATCGATCGAAACGACCACTTGAGGTTGGCCCAGAATCTGGTCGCAAGCGACATCAACCATGCCGGGAACGTCACGAACGACACTAGCCATCTCCTTACCAATGCGACTTATTACTTCCAAGTCTTGGCCATATATTTTAATGGCCAACTCACCTTTGACTCCAGAAATGGTCTCGTCCATATTGTCTTTTATGTACTGCGAAAAGTTGTAGAGCAAGCCCGGCTCATGCAAGTTCAACTCATGGTTCAATGCATTGACCAAAGCTTCTTTGGGGTCCCTGGCCGACTTAAAGTGACTGCGCCATTCTTCTTCTGGCTTCAGGTCAACCAGAAATTCAATATTGCTGTAGTTATTAGGATCAGTACCATCATCCGGTGAACCAATTTGCGATACTACAGTAGTGACTTCAGGATATTTTTTCAAAAGAGATCGAATCAGGCGGGCAATCTCAACACTCTTGCCTAGCGACACACAAGTAGGCAAAATTGTTACCCGTAGCCAGATATTGCCTTCCTCTAACTCTGGCAAAAACTCATAACCGAGAGCCGGAACCAGAGCTGTACCAGCAACAACGAAGAGCAACGCCGCAGCCATGACTCGCTTCTTGTGCCAGAGGCTCCAGGCCAAAATTGGCGCATAGACTCGATCTGCCAACTTAAGCAGCGGACTTTCCCGATGGGAAGGTGGACGACGACAAAAAACCAGAGCACAAAGCACAGGCACTACGGTCATAGATGCCAGCAGCGCTCCTAGTAAGTTGAAGCCCATCGTTATTGCCAGGGGTCTAAACAACTTGCCTTCAACGCTATCAAAAGTAAGCACTGGCAAGAAAGAGACAAGAATGATAGCAGTAGCGAAAGTAACCGGTTTAATTACTTGCTTGGCTGCATGATAGATAGAAAGCAAAATCTGCCCCCTATCTTTACGTTGCACTTCATCAAGCTCGGCGCTGCAGCGAATGACGTTCTCAACCATAACGATTGCGCCGTCAACAATGATGCCAAAATCAATGGCCCCCAGTGAGAGTAAATTAGCCGGCACGTGAAAGATATTGAGCAAAATAAAAGCAGTAAGCAAGGCTAAAGGAATGGCCGTGGCACAAATCAAAGCACTGCGAACTTGAAATAGATAAATCATCAAAATAGTAACGACTAACACCACCCCCTCGGCCACGTTATGACCGATGGTGTCAACGGTCCTTCTCACCAGGGCAGTGCGGTCGTAGAGCGGCACTAAATGCATACCTGCCGGCAAAGAGGCCTGCAGAGTTTGCCAGGAAGCTTTGATATTTTCGACAACATTTGAGGGATTTTCGCCCCGGCGCATGAGCACAATTCCTTCCACCACATCATCGCGATCGCCTTTGCTGTTGGCCATTCCCACTTGGCCTTTGCGCACAGCTTCGCCAATGGAAACATCGGCAACGTCAGCTACGTGCACAGCGGTACCATCAGCGGTGGTGGCAACTACAACATTGCGAATGTCAGCAACTGAGGCCAAGAGCCCCATGCCGCGTATCATGTAGTCTTCATCACCTTGCACGATGTAACTGCCGCCAGTAGAACCATTGGAATGCCCCACAGCGTCCACCACTTGCTGTTGGGTAACATGCAGGGCGTTGAGACGATTGGGATCCATTTCTAATTTGAAAATTTTAGATGGACCACCATAGCCCGTGACATCAATTACTCCGGGAACTGACTTAAAGCGGCGATCTAAGACCCAGTCTTGGACCTCTTTACGGGCCATTGTTGAATACTGCGAACCTTCCAGAGTGTAGCGATAGACCTCACCGCAGGGGCTAGCATTAGGATCAAGCTGAGGCTGCACTCCGGGCGGCACATCGGCATTAGCCAGGCGCTCCAAGACCTGCTGTCTGGCCATGTATGGATCGACATCGTCGTCGAAGACAACAGTAATTACAGACAAGCCAAAAATAGATACTGAACGGGGAGGACGTGACTTGGGAATGCCATTTAGTTCCTTTTCCACTGGCACAGTAACAAGCCGTTCCACTTCTTCAGCGGCCTTACCGGGCACTTGGGTTATGACACGAACTTGAGTATTAGCCACATCAGGATAGGCCTCCAGGCCCAAATGCATGTAGGCGACTACTCCCAACGCCACAAGGGCCAGAGCAAGAAACACCACCAAGTGGCGTTTCAACAAAATTTGAGCAATAAACATGGTAATAGGCCCCCTCTATCTATATAGAAGACTAAAACTCCACAGTGAAGAATTTGTGAGGACCAACGATAAGCTCTTTAGAGATTACCCGGCCCGAAAGCACCGCTCACTTCTAATGTGATTTGAGGGGTCGAAGCGGATATTTCGGTGTTAAGATACTTGGATGCCCAGAACGAGCCACCAGTGCCTATTTTCAGCTTTTTTATCAGCCTCATTACTACTCGCCACTGCTGGTAGTGCCGATGCTGAGGCCACGACCACGGTTGCAGGTTCACCCCCTAACAACGTCTCAAAAAATCCCAGTGTCGCCTATCTACAAGCGAAGACCTTGCAAGGCAGTGTCAGCTCAGCGGCTTTTAGTTCTGCCAATTTAAATGCTTCCACCTTAAATTCTGGCGCCTTGAGCTCAGCAACATTGAGCTCTAACGCCCAAGGCTATGCCGCCAGCAACTTTGCTATGCGCACACCACTGCTATTGCTCGATGACTTAACAGAGAGCGCCTTGCACATAAAGCAGTTATCAATACAAGCCTCCGGACAAGCCTCAGGACTAGCCGCAGACCACAGTTCCGGTACAGTGCAAAACCTGAGCAAATCAGCCCGCTCTTTCGTTCCCAACTATTTCGACTATCGCCCCTCCAGAGCAGCCGCACAAGCTTTCCTCGCTAGTGATGATCCCGTTAGTAATCCCCAAAGTGCCAGCACCGCACCAGAACAAGCCGAAGAAGAGCGCACGCAGCGCAACAAATTAGCTCTAACATTGACCGCCACCATGATGCAAATAGCCAAGGGATTAGGCGACGGCGACACGAAGGCCGCAGAACAAAGCATCGAACGGGGTCGAAACAAACTAATTCAGTTACTAGGAAAAGGGCAAGCCGACTGGGTCTTAACCCGCATGAAGAGCTGGGCGGCACAAATCACCGCTAACCCTACGGCAATAAACGCGGGCGAATCAGACGTACTAGACCAAGAAGAACAAATTAGCGCCCTTTTGTCTCGCGCCATTAATCGCGATCAACAAGTCAGTAATTTGAAAGCTTCAATTGCAATTCACGACAAGGCCCCAACGGGAGCGGAGCGCAGCCTCACCCTGGCTGGCCTGACACCCAATCTAATCGGACCAGCAGCAAAACTGGCGCAGTATGCTGTCGAGCGCGGCACGGGCGGCACACGCAGCAAGCGACTGGACGATGTTTTGACGCTGGGAATGGCCATGCAAGAGCGCATAAATTTGCTCACTCGCGAAAGCGAACTAGCCATAAACAACCTCGAACGAGCAAAGAGCGCCAAGAACAATGTGCTCTACGCTTTCTCAAAAGACTTAATAGCGAAGCTCGGAGGCCCTTAGTCTAGTGACTAACGATAAATTCGACACCGCTAATGTTCGTCGCGTCAAAGAAGCCCTAATGCTGGGTGGTTTAGACGTTCAAATTACGGCCATGGAAGAATCGGCCCGCACCGCGCAGATGGCCGCAGACGCTATCGGTTGCCAGGTTGCTCAAATCGTTAAATCACTAGTTTTCAAAGCCGCAGGACAAGAACTGGCAGTTTTAGCTTTGGTCTCAGGCGCCAATCGCCTGGACGAAAAACTAGTAGAAGAACAGCTAGGCTTTAAGCTTGAAAAAGCCAATGCAGCTTTCGTCCGAGACATGACCGGCTTTGCCATCGGCGGAGTCGCGCCAGTAGGACATCTCAAGGCCAGTCAAACAATCATTGATCAAGATCTACTGTTATTCGACACAGTCTGGGCTGCAGCCGGCCATCCCAATACAGTCTTTCCCATTAGTCCAGCACAGCTAATAAAGCTCAGCGCTGGAGAAGTTATGGTTGTGCACACATAGCTAAACTGCACCAGAGACAGTGGCACGAAAAAATGCGTCATAGAGCAAAGGGCGACGGCGTCAGATAAATAATTGACCAGTAAAATTGCCGCACTCATTAAACTTATGCCCAAACCTGTTGCTGAGCGCGATAAACCAGGACAAACCGGGCAGATATAGAAGACATGATCACATTTTACTGTGTATCATTATCAGGAATCCCTTACTAGCGAACCAGCTCTAACAAGCCCCCACAAGTCTTGAGGCGCTGCAAGCAACAACTTACTAAACAACAGATACCAGAATTGGTTTTATGCCAGTTGACGACGACAAGACAAAGACAAAAGCCCAGTCCAAGGATTTCTATTACATCCTCGGAGTAAGCCCGAATGCTTCCACTGAACAAGTGCATGAAGCCTATTTTGAATTGAACGAGAAAGTTGGGCCTTACTCAGAAGCGGCGCACACCGACCCTGAGACTCAGCAGCGTACCTGGCGTGACATAAAGACGGCCTACGAGACACTTTCCGACCCTACCAAACGCCGAGATTATGATAAAAACAGCTCTGTCTTTCGCCAGACAACTGACGTCCGAGCATTGTGGACAAAAGTGACATCAGGCGTACAGAACGTTGTCCAAACCCAAAACCAAACCCAAGAGCTAAAAGGTGCAGCTGGCAAGATACAGCCCCAATCTCTAGAGATGGAGCTGGAAGTCAGCCTGAAAGAGGCCGTAAAAGGCTGCATGCGGCAAATAGTTATTCAAGATCCTAAAGCCTGTGAAGAGTGCATAAATCTCAAACCAGTAAACCGCATGCAGTGTCAAACCTGCCGTGGCGTTGGTTACTTCACAGTCGAACGAACGCTAGATATTGACCTGCCCAAAGGCCTTTATGACGAGCTAGAAATCAGAAAAAGTGGCCAAGGCAAGTGGGACATGCGCGCCAACACCCACGGCGACCTTATCTTAAAGATTAAACTAGCCAAGCATCCCGTACTGAGCGTGCTTGGTCGCGACGTTTCAGTCAATGTACCAGTGACGCTCTACGAAGCCATGCTTGGTGCCGAAATTGAAATACCGACGGCCACTGGTCGCGTAGTTATGAAAATTCAACCCCTGACCCAGCCGGGGAGAGTCTATCGCCTAAAAGGATTGGGATTAGCCGGTGCTGATCAGTTAGTCACCATTGATGTTCTCATTCCCCAGCAGCTTACAGCTGAGGAAGTAGTCCTTTTCAGAAAGCTAAAGGACCTTTCCAAAGAACGGAATCCAAGAGAGTCACTTTTCACCAACGTTCAACAGATTTCGCAGTAACTTTCCTCAGAGATCTCGCAGCAGATTTTCCTGCATTCTAGAAGCAGATTTTTCAGGGTAGCGCTAGCCGCGCTATCCCTTAATTAGCATTGATCTGAGGTCATTGAGCGTTCTTAGCCGAGCCGCGCGGGTACCCCGAAAATATACCCACACCCTCGTCCACTTGGCAAGAATGCGAGTACTTCGAAGTCTCGAAATACTAGCAGCGTCTCATTTTACGGCTTTACAACTACCTTGCTCATTTCACGAGAGCTGTTAACTGGTAATTAGTAGTGCTTAAGCAGGTTATAAAGCCATTGTGCCTGCGCGCGGGAAAGACATAGTCTCAAATTACGTTCTTCTCTCGCCTGTTATAGGAAATCCTTCTCTAACCCCCCAGGCAACAGACATACCTCGGTAAACACTTCTATCTCGCAAGAGTAGTTGTGGTCTGGTCTTCTAGAACGCAAAACTTTCCTTTCGATGAAAAGGTTACCAGATCTTTTCTGAGGGCTGCGTGCAATAGCCCGCTGGCCGGTTTCGTTGTTGATCTCATCCCCGAGAGCAGTAATGTGACCGGTCGGTCTTTAACGCGGCCTCACTATTCGAGGCTCATTTTCTAACCCAAAATCACGCCTCGACTGGTACAGAGGCCATAGGAGTTTCACCATGAACAATGCAAAAAACATCACGGTGTCCTCGGCAACAGCTGCTAGCAGCTCCAGCGTCATGCGTCGGCTCAAGAAAACCGTCGCCAAGCTGGCCAAGAACCGTGGACTCAACGTGGACGAAGTCCGGCAGCAACTGATCGACAAGATCAAGCAGCTCAACCAGGACAAGGCCCTCGGGTACTTGACCTACGCCGGCATCATCAACCTCGACCTGCCCGACGGCACCCGCGTCGCCATCATCCCTGACTGGCACGTTCCGGCGCACGACAAGCAGGTCTCGTGGCAGGTCAAGGAATGGCTGGCGGAATTCAAGCCGCACATCGTCATCCTGATCGGCGACGCCGCAGACATGTTCGGCCTTTCGCGCTGGCCCAAGGCCCCGCGCGTGGTCGCCAACACCCAGGCAGAACTCGATGAAACCCGTCGTCTCGTCGACGAGGTCATCATCCTTTCCGGCTGTCTGCATCTTTTCTATATCATGGGCAACCATGAAGACCGCAACCGCCGCACCCAGATCGACCCCAACGCCAGCGTTGCGAGCCTGATCGACCCGAACACCCACGAGCCCATTCTCAACTTCCACCAGTTGATGGGCTACACCCGCAAGGACCCGATCACGTTCGTGTACGGCATGAACGAAGACGGCGGTGGCGGTGGTGGCGTTCTCGTCAACGATGACTTCAAGTTCATCCACGGCCGGATCGTCCGCGGCAAGCCCGGCCAGAGCCCCTACGCCGAAGCTGATTCTCAGCTGCAGAGCGTTGGCCATGGCCACACCCACCGTCTCGGTACCCGCGCCCGTCGCCTCACCAAGGGTCACACCTTGCGCAGCTTCGAGTTCGGCCACCTGGCGGACGAGACCCATTCCTACATGGGTTACGCCACTTACCCGAACTGGCAGCATGGACTGGGAGCCGGCCTCGTGCACGGAGGCAAGCTTCACATCCAACTGCTGCCGATTCTGAAGGTCAACGACGAAACGGGTCAGACCCGCTCGGCGCTGCTCTTCGACGGTAAGTTCACCCTGTCCAGCGGTTACTAACCAAGGACGATCAACCCTTTGACCGGTGTCACCAAATGCGGTGCTCGCAGTTGCAGCTCTTGAGCAGCGACTAAGCACTGCATGGTGGCGCCGGTCTCGTGTTTCTTTACAAATCCGCAAGGAGAAAAATTATGACCAAGAAAACCACAAAAGCGGTCGATTTGTCTGCGGCTCCCACCGCTGCCAATTGGCCCCCGAAGTCGCTGACGAAGCCTTCGGATCCGCACTTCAAGTGGGCGCGCGTTTGCATGTTCGACCTGCACGGCGTCGTCTTCGACTGGGAAGCTGCTTTCAGCCGTTTCGTCGGCAAGCACTACGGCTTCACCTTCGACAGCACCACCCGTCAGTACTACGACATCGGTCGCGACCCCACCACCCCCATCAATCCGAAGCAGTTCGGCGAGGCCTTCCAGGCATTCGCTCGCCGCGGCGTCGACGGATACGGTGAACTCCAGCCCTACGCTGGCATCATCGAACAGATGGAACTGATTGCCGCCGCCGGCATTCAGGTGGTGATCTGCACCTACACTCCTGGCGCCAACGACGTCCGTCCGGACGGCTCGGCGACTTTCCAGACGGGCATCGCTCGCCTGGCCACCCAGGAGCTGATCGCCAAGCACCTCGGTCACATCGTGACCCCGCAGAACATCATCTACTCGCACACCGGTGCCAAGAAGTATGTGATGCTCGAAAGCCGCATCCCCGTCATCGTCGAAGACAAGGCAGCCACCGCTGTCGACGTCGCCGAAAGTGCCCTGGGCGCGATTCTCATCCCGCATCCGTACAACGATGTGAAGTTCCCCAACGTTCTCCGTCTGGAGAACTCTAACCAGCTGGCCGACGCTGTCATCTCGCTTTTCGAAGCGATCGACGACAACGGCGCGCTCTCAGCGTAATTAGGAGATCTCTATCATGGCTAACAAAGCAACAAGCTACAAGCAGGTTGTCGTCAAGGAAATCCCGCGTACCTCGCTCGCCGAGGCCGGGATCTTCAAGATGAACCTGCCCGACGGTTCCCGCGTGGTGTCCATTGCCAACTCGCTCTGGCCGCACCACGACCGCAACGTCCACGACATGATCATGCGCTACCTGGCGGCCTACAAGCCGAAGCTGGTGGTCCTGCATGGTCAGATGATCGACCACGACGCCTTCAAGTCGCTCATCGAGGACGAGAAGAACTACCTGCACCCGGCGATCGACATGCCCGAAGTGGTCGAGGCCCGCAAGGCCGGCATCTTCGACGACCAGCTCGGCTACCTTCGCAAGAAGGCCGGCGAGTACATCTCTTCGTTCTCCCAGTGCGGCGCCAAGGTGATCTACATCCCCGGCGTGCGCACCGAGCACAAGCTGATGGAGTGGGTGCAGCAGGAGAAGTCCACTCGCGACGCCTACGTTGCGAACAACCCGGAGCGTTCGGACCAGCCGACTGACCCGAACCGCAAGGTTCCCACCGACTTCGCCAAGTTCCTCTATCTCAACTCCAACCCGCGCGTCAAGGTGCTGGGCTACGAGGCCGGCTTGCTGGTCAACGACCACACCCTCTACATGATCGGCGACTTCAAGCGCCGTCATGCCGGTGACGCTGCCTTCATCGAATGGGAGCAGCGCGGCTACAGCATCGTCCGCTCTTTCGGCGGCATGCTCTCCAGCGGCTGGCACACCACCACCAAGCACACCCAGCCGGCGCTGACCAAGCTGCAGCACCAGGAGCATGAGACTGGCTACATCTGGGATGACCGCCTCAATGGTCACCTGCGCGACTACGACCGTCGTGCACCGGGCTTCTTCTCGGGCGAGTACCGCCTGGGCGAGCTGTTCGGCACCTGCATCCAGATCATCCGTGGCAACGACGACCGTCGTTCGTTCCTCGGCACCGACTTCCGCATCTACACCGAGGAAGAGGCCGGTGGTCTCGACAACGGTGGCACGCTGTCTCTCGACGACGAGGTGGTGACACCCGACGACGACTGGCACTATCCGGAAGACGCCGAGGGCGGTGAAGGTGAAGGCCAGAACACTGGTGTCGCCGGCAGTGCAGGTTCGCCTGTTCCTGTCGTCGAAGCCGAGATCGTCGAAGCCAAGCCCAAGGCAGCCGTGAAGCGCGTGCGCAAGCCGCGTGCCAAGGCTCCCACCGGCAAGGCCAAGACTGCGGCCAAGAAGCCCGTCAGCAAGGCCAAAAAGACCACCAAGTAAGGTCTTCCGCTATAAGGGCGGCTCACTCGAAACTAGGGTGAGCCGCCCAAGCGGGGTCTAGCAGTACACTGAGAGCAATCTCAAACTGGCAAAATCGCCGAAACACTCGCAAGAGCAATTCAGTGATTTTCAAACAAGGCCAGACACCTCACCGTGTCCTGGTCCTTGTTTTTTTACCATCAAACTAGTTGACCGGTCTACTAACGTGCTTTTTGAAAAATATCACCACTTTTGTCTGGCTCATAAATTTCCTTGTACAGTGTTTTCTGATTAGTAAGGCTCTTCTTCAAATCAGCCTCTGCCAAGGAGAGTTTCCCCATTTTCTTGTAGAGTTTCGCTCGAGCCTGATAGAGATCGGCCATTAGTCGATCGCCATTCAAACTCCGAGTAACACCGTCTAGCTTTATACCATTTGAGTATGCCTCAAGCTCCTTTTCTGGATTGTTCAGCAGAGCATAAGCCTTACCCTTGTCTAAGAAGATATCCAGTGACCCGGGTCGAGCTGCCCCGCATAACTGCAAATCAAGCAAAGCCAATTCTGGTTTTTTCAATCTAAGATAAAGTGCAGCCCTCTGCTCGCGCAGATTGAGAATATCGCTCTGCCCTACTCCTAAGCCTTTACTACCAATCAATTGCTCATAAAGCGGAGGGCATTCAGCGCCGCGATCAAGAGACTTGAGCACAGTTGTTTTCTGCAGCAAGGCATCAGCCATGCAAGTCTTGTCACCAAGCTTGATGGCTTGGTCAATATCAAGCAATGATTGAGCATGACTACCAATCATCTCCAGGGCACGACTGCGGCCAAGATAAGCCTTTGCCATGCGCGGACTATGTTTAATCACCACACCATAATCTTGAACCGCTAATTCGCACTCACCAGCGGTGAGATAAGCCTGCGCTCTATCTACGAGAGCAGAAGCATCATTAGGATTCTTGCGCAAGCGCAACTCTATTTCAGCCATAGAGCAGTTCGGTGGTTTGAGCTTATAGGTTAGACCATCAAAAGAGAAACAGCTTTGATGGCTAGCACTGCAAGCAATCAAAGCTGTAACAAGAGAAAAATATGTTTGCAACTTATGCACCGCAGTCATTTCCCCTGAGCCTAATTCGCTTATACCCCGTTGCCAATCCCGGCAGCGAGGAAGCAAATTAAAGTCGCGAGTACAGCCTCAGTGCATTTGTCAGCAAGCAATCAAACGGCAGCCAGTTCCAAAGCCTGCAAACGTTTCGTGATTAAGTCGATATCGGCTGGCGAAACATTTAGCTGTGCGGCTTTAGCATTTTGCTCTGCCTGAGCAGCGTCACGTGCCCCCACAATAGCGGCTGAAACTCCTGGCTGAGCAATCGTCCAGCAAATTACCAACTGACCAACAGTGGCATTGTAGCTATCAGCAATGGGCTTAATAGTGTCCAGGAATTTATTGATGCGCTCGATATTCTCAGGAGTAAACTGGGGCTGATTGGCGCGGTGATCTTCTTCGGGGAATTTATGGTCAGGCTTGAATTTGCCAGTCAAAACGCCTCTTTGAAGAGGACTATAGACAATCACACCAACGTTGTGGGCGAGACAGTACGGTAGCAATTCTTTCTCGATATCGCGATTGACCATACTGTAAGGTGGCTGCACGGAAGCAATCGGTGTAATCTTGCTACCTTCAGCAATTTCAGCAGCAGTAAAATTACTGACCCCGGCTGCAAGAATTTTTCCATCCTTAATCAACTGCCCAAATGCTTCCATGGTTTCATCAAGCGCAAGCGAATTGTCACGCCAGTGACATTGATAGAGATCGATATAGTCTGTTTTAAGGCGTTTCAAGCTATTTTCGCATTCACGAATGATATTTTTTTTGCGGGCATTGCGGTAGATTTTATGCGCCTTACCACCATCAATCAGGTCAAAGAAATATTCGCCTTCTTCAAATTCCCAAACCAAACCAAACTTGGTCATTAACTGCACTTTGTCGCGCTGACCAACAATGGCTTTAGCCACTAATTCCTCGCTCTTGCCGAAGCCATAGATTGGAGCTGTGTCGATGGATGTCACACCCAATTCAATCGATTTGCGAATTGCTTCAATCGACTTCTCTTCATCGGTGCCGCCCCACATGGCTCCTCCGATTGCCCAGGCTCCAAAAGTAATGACAGAAGCTTTGACCTTGCTGTCGCCGAGCTGACGATATTCCATGGATTCCCTCGCTTATAAAGTGCTATCAGAAGCTCTTTTGAGAGCTAACAATGCCCCAAAGAATATCACCGTCTATATCTAATTCTCGCCACTGTCTCAAAACATGACTTTAGAAAATAGCCAGTTGGTCTAGACCTGAAATTATCTATAGAGTAGCGCCAATTGGCCCTTTCAAAAAAGCAGCGAAATTTCGCAGGAATTTCTCTGGAAAATCGAAAGTCCGCGGGCATTACCTTCGCGCCCTTTTAATAAACTCAACCCACTACATCAACCAGTAGAACAGCTAAGCAAAAAAAGTATGAAAGTTCAAAAAAAAAGCGACTGAAACCGCTCAACCCTGAGGTCTTGCAGAATCAGTCGCTTCCTTAACTGGCCAGCTAGATAATTCTAGCTAGACCCAGGTTCAGTCCAAACGCACTAGAGAACAGCAGTTACTTCTTGCTGTCCTTCGCCGGCGCAGCGGCAGGCGCATGGCTCGGAGCCGCCGCAGGGGCAGAGGCAGGGGCAGCCGACTGATCGCCAGGCTTGCCCGCATCTTTACCAGCAGTGCCGGTCTTCTTCATCTTTTCGATGGCTTCCTGCTGCTGCTGACGGGCCCAGCGCTCCTCTTCCGAACGACCACGGCCGCCGAGAGGGTTTTCGTTTGTAGACATTGACTCATCCTTGAGTTCGCTTTGTTCGAGCTATTTGCAATAAATCTGCCCCGAGCAGAAAGACTAATGAGAGCCGAAGCCATAACAGCCTGACCACTCATAGCCTAACCACTCGGGGCAGCAGTTCACTTACGCATGTACTTACGGTAGTAAGAACCGTTAGGGTTCATGCGGTGCTTCCCATCCTTAGGGAAGCTCCAGACATTGCTCACTTCGCGCAGAAGCGGCACAAGCAGGTTATCAAAATCGGCGCAGTTCCGCAGAGCTATGCGAACGTGAGTGCGCAGGGTGCGGTTGGCGATCTGCTTACCAGGCTTGTCGCTAGAAGCGCAAGCGTTGCCAATGACGGGGGTGTGGCGGAAAGATCGAGACATAGTGCAGTGCTCCTAAAAGCACCGCACCAACGGTTACCTGCAATCTCCTGAGCGGATACTCAAGATTGCTCCCCTCGAAAACCTTCTAAAGTCGTCGAAGTCTAGAGCAGAGAATTAATTGCAGGGGTTGGTGAGGTGCTAGAAGAGAGCACCAAACCGGGTATGGCGATTGAGTTTGTGCATAGATTTTCCTTGGTTAGAGGTCAGAACACGAGCATGACCAGCCAGCCGACCACGGTCATGGTCAGGGACGCGCCCAGAGCAGTACCGAAGTTGCGGACGAAGAGCACGCCAGGCATGATCTTGCCGACGACGACAATGGCAACGGCCTGAACCAGACCTGCCACCAATCCCGCTGCCACCATCGTAGCAGTGGGAACAACGGTGGCGATGCCGACAAGGGCGAGCAGATGCCAGCCGATGTGATTGACCAGGGCAATGGCGATCAGCGCCAAGATGCCGCGGAAGGCGCTGCCTTGACGCACGGCCACACCACCATCGGTGACTTTCGGTACCAGCCAGAGAAGTGCCACCAGAAGCAGCACCACGTGAATGAGAAGATTGAGCAACATAGTGTTTTTCCTTTCAGTTGATCAGGTTAGAGAGACAACTCAACGGTCGTCATCCTCTTCCACCGGCTTGGCTAGCTGATGGTAGGGTTGAACAAGACCGTCGAAAATTGTTTTGATGCGATAGTGCTCTTCGTCGGTCAGAGTGCGGTCGAGGTAGATCACCTTGTCGCATTCCATCAACATGTCAGCGATTTCGGGCGGACCGTTGTGACCGTAGAGATACCAGTACTTCGCTTCCAGCGTAGTCTTGGTCTCAATTAGATAGAGCCTGCGGATGATGCGAGCCAGTGCCACGTAGTTTTCGCGACTGCGGTCTCCGGCTTCCATCTTGGCCCAGACAGCATCAAACTGCTTACGAGCCTTGATGAAACGAGACGGGCCAAGCAAGCGCTTCACAGCAACGGGCAACAGACTGTAGAACTTGCGGCACAGTCTCCAGAAGAAACTGAACCCGACAAAGCCGAGGACGATGTAAGCAGCGGTTATCCAACCGTGCAGACCGTGGAGAATGTCGAGCTTGCCTTCCTGAATGAGCTTGCGGCCATCCCATGTCTTGGAAGTGTAGGGAGCAATGGTCGGCAAGTCGACGGTGATATCTTCGTTCGAAGCTAAGACGCGATAGCTAACGTTGGCCTTAAGGTCAAGCTGGGGCGCCACAGAGAAGCTCTGCAACTTTAGCTTGACCCGGTATACCTTGCTGCCATCGGGTTTCGTCAGTTCAAAGATATCGGGAGCGCCGACCAGCTCGAAATCGCCGGCCAGAGCAATGCTGTGCATGTCGATCACAGTGCCCGGCTTCTGCTTCATGTAGACCGTGACAGACAGCACATCACCGATGCGCCATCCAAAGTCACGATCAAGAGTGGCAGCAAGCTCAGGAGTGCTTGAAGCCGCAACCAGAACACCAACAGGGGTTTGTGCGTCCGAAGGGAAGCTGGGCCACTCTGTGCGATCTTCCCAAAACAGCATGGTGCAGATGCCGACGGCGAAAGCCACCAACAAAGCCGCAAGACCAAGACTGGAGAAGAAACCAAGTTTTTTATTCTTATTCATCGTGGCTCCCTCCTTTCTGGTCTTTGGTCACGGTTTTTGCCTGCATTGGCCTTGGGCTTACCGTCCGGCTCATTACCGATGACGACAGCAGCGAGAAAAGCGAACACCGAGGCGAGAAGCAACCAGGGGAAGAACTCGTACTGGCCTGGAATGTGTTTCACTTCCATGCGCGAGATCATGCTAGTCATGGAGAAGTCATTGACTTCAACCAGACGCACGTAACGGCCACCAGTAGCATTCTTGAGCAAGAGCAGAACGTTCTCTTCCAGCTTGGAAGTGACGATTTCGCCTTTAACTTCGTACCACTGGCGGCCATAGTTCATGGTCTGATCGGTGGGCGACAGCAGGGTGACCGGTATGGCCGACGGTGAAGTCTTGCCGAGGCCAACGATGATGAGATCGATGTCTCGTTTCTTCAACTCTTTGACGACCTCGTTCATCTCGGACAATTCGGAGTCGTTGCCACCGTCCGAGAACAGCACAATTACGCGCCTGTGGGATGATTTCGAATCGAGATCGAAGAGGCGAAACGCCATGTTGAAGGCCTTGCCCAACTCGCTGCCTTCGCCCGGGGCAGAACCCACAGTCATGGCGCGATTGAGCACCCACGTCAAGGCCGGCAGGTCATCGCTGAGAAAAGCCTGAGGAAAGGCCTCACCAGCAAATGTCACCACTCCCAGGCGGTTGTAGTTAAGCGAGCCAACTACTTCTTTCATCAACAGGAATTTGGCCATGTCGAGCCGACGACCGTCTTCGTACGGCTCAGGCATCTTGCCTTTGTAGTCAGGCACTGCCATTGAGCGACTGACGTCGACCACAGCAATGACGTCAATAGTGCCCATAGGAAACTCGGTTTTACCCGAATCCATGGTAGGGCGACCGAGCGCAAGAACGAGGCCGGCCAGGCAAAGAGCCACAGCGACAGCCTTAGCGATCAAGCGCGAAACGGGGATTTTCTGATTGAAGCGGGCAATCAGTTCCGGTTCGCCGAACTGGTCGTGAACCGTCTTCGAGCGACTTCTGGCCAGCCAAAAGGTGAATCCGACAATCAGCGGAATCAAGGCCAGAAACCAGAGCATCTCGGGGTTTCCGAGGTGCAAGCTTAGAGGTATCTTGAGCATATAGGTAGCCTTTTAAATTCCCTTCTTGCCGTCTTTGCCAGCTTGACCGCCGGGGGCAGAAGTATCGCCTTCGCCAGCACCGGCACCACCAGAGCCACCACGATCCGAGAGCAAGCGCTCCAGGTTGTACTTGGCTACCATGTGGTCAGGATTGTGGCGGAGAGCTTGTTTGTATGCTTCGATTGCCATGAAATTCTGCTTGGTGCGTTCATGGGTCAAAGCGAGAAGGAATTGAATCTCACCAGCGATGTGGTTGTCGGATGGCTTGATTTGGCCATCTTTAGCACTCAACGCTGAGTAAGCCTTGGAGAGATCATCCTTGGCAGTAGCATAGTCTTGCTGCTTGTAAGCAGTGAGAGCAGCGTCGTACCAAGCGTATTCAGACTCAGCCACTTCTGACTGAGCTGCCGAAACGTAGTCTTCCTGAAACATCGGCACCGTGTACATCACAGCACGACGCAGTCCTAGGGCAATCACCACCAGACAAGCAATCGTTGCTATGACCGAAAACATCAGGCGGCGCCTGGCAACAAAGTTTATTAGACTTGTCATAAAAAACTCCTGTCAATGCGGACATTGAACGATTGGTTATTGGTTGAGAACGACTGCCTCGGCAAGACCAGCCAGAACGAGGAGGAGAATGGCTGCAATAGCGAAAGCAGCAAAGCGCTCATCGCGCTTCTCGCTGGAATAAACCGATACGCTACTGCGTTCCATCTGGTCGATGGAGGTGAAGACAAGCTGCAAATCGCCAGCAGTTTCGACGCGAAATACCTTGCCACCAACATCATCGGCGAGGCGCATGATGTCTACGTAACGCTCAGCCAGGGTAGGGCCAACGCCAATGACGTAGAGACGGATGTTGTTGTCTTTGATTTTGCTGCGCAGGCGATCCATAGCCGATGTGGTGATATCGTCTTCGCCGTCACTGACAATTATGAGCACTTTGCTCTTGGCCTGACCCATTTCTTTGAAGTGATCCACAGCGGCGTCGATCGGACCCGGGTCAACGCTACCGAAGTTAGTGCCACCACCGAGATCATCGGAGAAGCGAATCTTGCGGTAAATCATCTTCAGGTCGTGGGTAAGCGGCCAAGAAAAGTAAGGACTATAGTCGAAAAGCAGCACACCGACGCGGTCACCGGCGTTGACGATGTAGCGATTACGAATGAAGTCGAGCACGGCAGCCTGAGCCACCTGCAGACGAGTGACGCGATCCGCACCATAAGGCCCACGAGGGGGTGACTTGGTCGGGTCTTTGTCAGCGGTTTTGCCAGGATATTCGCGATCGAGTTCAGTCTCGCCGACGACACTCTTTGGCAATTCTCCAGGAATGGGAGCACCCATGGAGCCAGAGCGGTCGACAGCGATGATAATGTCGCGTGCCTGAACAGACTGATTGGGTTCGTAGTAGACGCGTTGCGGTCGAGCCAGAGCAAGGCACAGGGCAATGAAAGACAAAGCCAGGAGCAAGCGGGGCAGAACAACAAAAAAGCGGCTACCAGCACCAACGGAAGCTTGGTCGACCCGGGGAAGCCCGAATTTGCCAACGCGCCGAAGAACGAACCACAGGACAGGTAATACGAGTATGGCCAGGAGCCATAGCGGTTGTGAAAGAACCATATAGTTGACCTTGATTAGTTTTAGGCCTAGTTTCACTAGGTTTTGGGAGAAGCAATAAAGCCCCTGCAACGCTTGGCCAGGCAATTCCAGAGACAAACAACCTACAAACCGGCAGATATTAAAGCCCTCGGCCTCAATGATTTTGCTGGTTAGTTTGCTGCTAGCTGACGGGAATGGGCGTATGTCTGATGCTGGGGGAGAGAAAATAGAACAGTCGAAGACTAGATGGTCAGAATTACTCTTCTCAAGACAACAAAGTAATAGCCATAGTTAAAATAACCAAAGTTAGCTGTTAAACTATGCGCGCGCGCCCACGGAACCATACAGGCCAGATAAACGCCAGTTAACCGGGATTGCGCTAGCTACGCTATCAGGAAAGACTTGAGCACTTTTAGGGGTTCGAGTGTGAGGTTGGCAACAAGCGGGTAGGAAAATTGTGGGAGTGAAAGTTCCCTATGTTCTGTTTGCAATTTTTCCGCCTTTCTTAGTATTCAGCGTTCTATCAGTTCAGTTTTGCAGTTCAGTTTTGCAGTTCAGTTTTCAGTTCACTATTTTTCTCCCAGGTTTACTATTTTCTTTTTTTTCAGTCATTACTTACATCGTTCGCTCGGTAGAAGGACTTACTAAATGGCCCTGCACGACTCATTCAAGTCATCAGCTAACGCTAACGTTCGGCTGGCAAAGCTTTCATCTGTTCCAGAAGAACAAGATCTGAGCTTCGCCATGACCCAGGCTAATAAACACCCCAAGGCAACTATTGAATTGCCATGGAAGTCACCGTTATCAACTACCACCTTTGTACTTAAGGTCAGTATTGCCTTAGGCTCAGAAGAAGGTCCGCGCTGGACCCTGCACGCTGGCGACTCACCCGATTCTGCTGCACTCTGGAGTCACGACAGCATGGATACGGGCTTGATTCAAAGCTTAATTTCAGCTGAAAGCGACCCCCAACGAGCTCTCAATTCTTACGTTGATACTAACAAGAAAGGTGATGACTCAATCTGGATTAAGCAGCCAGAGCCGCCCGCACCGCCCGTAGAAAGACCCGCGCCCAAAGTCAATTTACCTCAACCAGTTGATTTAGACAAAGCTGCCCTTGATTTACTGCAGCAACAAATGCGTCGCCCCGAAACCGGCATGATGTCTGAAGCCTCTTTTTATTGGCTGATATTGCAAGAGTTCAATCGCTTCCAGCGCAACCAAACTCCCCACGCTATTATCATGATTGAGTTCGGCCTAAAACTCACTGGTGGCGCCATGTCGTTACCACCGGTAAGAGTTTTACACGAAGTAGCTAACCGTGTCCAAGCAGTTTGCCGCCCACTCGATACAATTTGCCACTACAAAGACCCTAAGCTAGTTTTGATTCTTCCTCACACGGGCTCAAACGACGCTATGCAAATTGCTATGCGCATTAATGACGTACTGATTGAGTCACCACTAGGACCAGGCCTTGATGCCAGCAATGTAGTCATCCATTTTGGCATAGCTAGCATGCCTGATACTTGCAGCCATCCAGGCATCCTCATAGCCACAGCTCTAGAAGCTCTTGAACAAGGAAAGAAAACCAATAACACCGTGGTGCTCTTCCCTAGTTCTTAATCAAAAATTGAGGCTATAAAGCTTTTCAAACTCTCTCAAATTGACTGCTGGCGGAGTGTACTTCACTGCGGCATTGCGCAATTGCCGCTGAAAAACGCCCTTAAGGTGAGCCATCTTTCCCAGTAAGCGCGAGCGACTGACAATGTGGCGCGCTTTTTCTTGGCGGATTTTTTGATACTGTTCAAAAGCCTGAATGGGCTCATCACAATCGTGCAGGGTCTTAGCCAATAAATAGCCATCCTCAATAGCCTGAGCACCACCTTGACCTAAGTTTGGAGTGGTAGCATGGGCGGCGTCACCCAATAGCACTATTTTGCCACTGTACCACCTTGGCAGATTAGCAAGGTCTGACAAATCGGTACGAATAACCGCCGTGGTAGCGGCTAGTAATTCGTGCACGGCAGCGGGAAAAGTAGCAAATAGATTTTTAAGCGCATCAATTTCAGCGCTCTGGAAACTACTGGAATCGTCTTGATGTGCGCTTGCTGGCATATCGGCTGTGGCATACCAATAAACCTCATCAGCATTGACGTGGGAGAAACCAAAACGCCTTCCCTCACCCCAAATTTCAACACTAGTCTTCTTCCACGACTGAGGCAATTGAGCTTTGACCACGGCCCGCCAGGAGGTCTGTCCTGAGTAAATTGGTTGCTCTACAGGAAAAATAGATTGCCGCAGGGAAGAGTGCAAACCGTCTGCCCCCAGGACATAGTCAGCGATTACCTTCTCGTGCTCGAAAAATGAGAGCACAACTTGCCCCTGGCTCACGGTTGCCGCCTGGCAGCGATAACCAAAATGCAATTGAGCCTTTGCTTGGGAACGTCTTTCTTGCAAGGCCTCAAACAATATCTGATGCAAGCGCGAGCGCCTGATCGCCACAATCGCATAGTCAAATTTTTGCTTTATCCCGGTCAGATCAACCTTCATAAGTGATCCAGAAAGATAATCAAGCAACTCAATTTCACTCAATTCATATCCAGCCGCCAGAACTTTCTCGGCCAGACCCAGCCTGGAAAAAACCTGCATGGCATTAGCGGGAACCCAAATCCCTGCTCCGCTGGCATGCTCAGCCTCAGAAGCCGAAAAAGACTGGAACGGCCGCGACTCATAAACAGACGTGGCAATGCCGTACTGCTGAAGGGCCAGAGCAGCAGTCAATCCGCCGATTCCAGCACCAACTATAGCTATGTTTTTACCGGGATTCATCACTCTATACCTGACCTGCTAAAAGCAAACTTCAGGGCAGTATACCCCCTGGACAAGCTGCCTTATTCTGTCAACTACACCATTTAGTATTCAAGATTATAAAAAAAAGTTCGTCCGCAAAAGTTCAAAAAGAAATCAATCGGCGAAGTTCCGTCTAGCCAGATGATCGAGCTTGCCACAGCAAGTCAACCAGGCCAGAACGGAACTTCGCGATTGATGCCTGAACAAAGCAGCAAGAATAAGGCAGCAAGAACAGAGCAGCACCAACCGAACGAACATCAATATCAGTACCAGATTACTTAGCATCGGGTGCTGCAACAGATGGTCTCTGAGCGGGTTCACCTGGGACCGTCACAGCAGCAGGAGCATCACCCACAGGAGCAGGAGGAGCCGGAGCAACCGCATCTGCAGCAGGTGCCGCAGGAACAACCGGAACCGCAACCTCAGTGGTCGGGGATGCAGCAGGGGCAGCAGTAGCTACCGGACTGACGTTCTGTGTCGGGCAGGAACTATCGTAGTCACCAGCAGCCGTGGCCGCTGACTTGAACTGCGACATGACATGAACATAGGTAGCGTGCGAAGGCGAGATTCCATAACCGCGCGTGTAGATCTCAGAGATCACCTGCGCCAAGGTGGAATCCTTGTCGACGGCAGCACCAAATTCATACCAGAGTAATTCACCAGCCCGGTGAGCAACGCCAGCGCCATAGCTGGGCAGAAAGTAGTCTTTACTGCAGAGGCGCTTGCAATGTAGACGCTGATAAAAAGCCAACCGACGCTTGCGCATAGTGGTTTCATCAACGCTTAAGTTAGCTTCTTTGGTCGACTCAATTTCGAGGAAAAGACCAATTTGAGTCTGATGGTAGCTGGCCTTAAGCACCTGAATCAATTCCTTCATGTGCTTGCTTCCAACACCAGACGAGCGTTTGGTCTGATCGGTGGCGATATAGGCAAGCAAGGAGAAATTGCTCATCGGTGTCACCAATGAGAAACACAAGAGTTCGCCAGCAGCATTTGTAGTGCGATGAAGCAGCATGGTGTTATTGCTGATCATGGCTTGAACATCGGCTAGCGGCATTCTTTCATCTTGCGGGAAAGCAGTTTCGTAGAGCTTGCTCCAGTCACTCTCTTGACCGTTGCTGGGTTGACAGAGTTGTGCGGAGCTAGAATTTTTGACGTTTGTCATATGTTTATTCCATTACCGCGTGCGTTGAAGGCTTATGGCCGTTCGACGAAGGCAGTCGACCGCAAATCTAAAAGCACAGTCCAAATCGGCTCCGCCATAAATCAGGTGGAAGGCAATTGGGAACGGCAGTGCTTTAAGGTTTGAGGTCTGTAAGTAGTTGAGAGGTTAGAGTGGGAAAAAGAAAAGGCACATCAACCTAGCCCTTATGCCTCTTGTACTCAATAGGGGCTGACCAAGTAGGCGAGAGGTCGAAACCAAAGCGCCTCATGACAATGACAAAACCGACTTGAATAAACAGTGAAAACCGTTGCCAGTCGGACTTCTTCAAAAGCAACGAAAGGCCACAACCCCATGACATCCAGCAACCCGAGCAAGACGCTATCTAGCGATTACAAGTTTTCCATAATCACAGCTCGCGCAAGCTCCTGACTGCCCACCGACGACAGCAGCGCCAGTGGTTAGCGATAAAGCTAATCGTCAATAGCAAAACTGAACTAGTCGAAGAATTAGCGCAGCACAGGCCAATATTTAGCAAAGTGCTTGCGTACTTCACTGACACGCTCGTCCACCAAATCACTGTTGCGATCACCAGTGATATGTTCACTGTTGCCAGCCGCACCAGGCATCAAGTAAGAAGCATGCACTGCGCCACTTTCCGATTCATTTGCAGCATTGAGAACGCGCATGGTCGCGATAGCAGAATCAGATAGAGAACGGGTGTTATAACCGCCCTCAAGGAAGACAACAGTAGGGGCGCCGACCAGGTTTGAGAGATCGCGAACGCGCTGGGAAAGCATGGCATAGCCAGATGTTGTAATGCGTTGCTGACCAAGGGGATCGTCTTGATGAGCATCATATCCAGCTGAGACCATGATCAAATCTGGCTTAAATGAATCGCAAACTGGCTTAACCAGACGATCGAAAGCATGCAAGTAGCCACGGTCCCCAGTTCCCTTGGGCAAAGGTATGTTCATATTGTAGCCGCGGCCTTCTCCATTGCCATCTTCGAGATACCAACCAGAATCATAGGGCCAGAAAGGGTATTGCTGGAAGGAGACAAAGAAGACCGATGGGTCATCATAAAACGCCCACTGGGTACCATTGCCATGATGCACATCCCAGTCGATGATAAACACTTTCTTGTAGCCTAAACGCTGAGCATAGCGCGCCGAAACAGCGATATTGTTGAACAGACAAAAGCCCATGGGCTTATCAACCAAAGCGTGGTGGCCCGGAGGTCTAACTGAGACAAAGGCACTATCATATTCACCACTCTTTATCGCATCAAGCGCTGTCAAACCTGCTCCAGCAGCTAACTTAGCAATATCATAAGTGGCAGCACTCATAAATGTATCAGCGTCTAATTGCACCAAATTATGGTTGGCTGCTGCCTTCAAAGCATCCTCTTGCAAATGCTCAATGTAAGACTCTTTGTGCACGTAGGCTATCTCTTCTTCGATTGCCGATCGTGGCTCTAGCTGCCGCACTGAATTGTCGAGGGCCGCTTTGAGGAAAGCGCTATCGATGGCAGCAAGCCTTTGCGGCGACTCTGGATGAGCATCGGGAGTAATGTGATTGAGAAAGCGCGGATCGCGCACGAGAGCCAATCTGGACATCTATGTTCCTCTATATTTCGCTGCTACGATTGCGCAGCAAAGATTCAACGGCAATGAAGTCAACGGATCAACAGTCAACTACAAACAGATAAAGACAAACGGTCAAGAGAAATTATAGCTCCCTTTTCTTGCCATTTTCTTAGGGCTGTTTTGCAAGGGCGAAGTCAGTCAATTAACAATTCGCCAGCCAAATGTAAAGTGAGTCAGCTGTTCCAGCCTAAAAGCTGGGGCAAATACGCAACCGAGCCCCTGAGCGCTTGTACTCAAGCTCAGCTTTAACTAGGCTGAAGGATATTCCAATCCAGTCAGAACAAACTCACATCATTCACTAAAATTACTCACTAAAACCAAACAAACATGACGCTAAGTATCATCCTCACCAGTCTCGGCACTGGCTTTAGCTACCTACTGGTTGCAGCTATCTATCTAATTGTTTGCTACGCCTTAATCAAGACCCTGAAAAAGCTCGGTATTTTCTTGGCTGCGTGCCTCTGTCTGCTAATGGTTTTCCAGATCTCGCACTGGCACAAACTAGAAGTAGAAAGGACGAAAGACAAGTCTGAGTTAGTGGAACGGTCACCCGAAATCTACACACTGCTAAGCGACAAGTTTAAACAGTTCGACAAGAATCAAGACGGTCAAATTGATTCCTGGGAACTGGCTCACTACAAGACTTCCTGTAGCTGCAATGCCTCCACAGTTAGCTATCTCAGTAGCAATCTGCGCAGCATTGGTGATTGGCGTGAAGTAGCTGGTAGCGACAGCCTCATGCTGACAATCAATAGAGCCGACCTGGAAATCTTGAAAAGCAACGCTATTCGAGAGCTGGACTAGAGACTACAAACGAGGCTAGAAACTAGGCCAGAAACTTCACCAAAACCTAGACTAGAAACTCGTCAGAACTTCGTCGTTGTCTCATTTTTCGAGTGAATATGAGACAAGTCTCTAGCAAAATATCGACCACCTCAGTTCCCTAGCTTGACTAAGTTTTCCCAGTCCAGAAATGTCCGATTTTCAGCTGAAAATCGGACATTTTTAGAAGACGAGAAAGCAGTACATGCTTTGTTTGGCTGGTCTATTTGGCTTGACCTGCTGGCTTGACTAAATTGGTATAGGTTAGCTTGATGGCAGATTGGTCAAAAAACTCAGCCTTTACTATATGGCTGACTAGATCTGGCAAAAAAAGAATCGCGAGAGACCTGGTGGGCCTTTCGCGATTCATAAAGATTGCTTGTTTTCAGGCAAGCTCTTTTAGTTTAGCGCACGAAAATGTGCACCATGTCGTTGAACAGACCGTAGAGCATCAGGCTGATGAGCAATACGCCAAAGATGCTGTAGAGCTTGCCCTTGAGCTTAGCGTCTACCGGCTTGCCACCGCGAACCTTCTCGATCAAGAAGAAGACGATGTGACCACCGTCCAGAATCGGCAGGGGCAGGATGTTCATGACCGCCAGATTGATGGAAATAACCACCAGAAACCAGACGAAGTTGAAGACGCCTTGATTGACGGCATCAGCACCCATCTGGACAATACCGACAATGCCACGCACTTCCATGTCTTTGTCCGACACGCCAACGGGCTTGTCGACGATTCCCAGCATCATACCGAAGCCCTTGAAGGTCATCGTGATCATGTTGCCAGTAATCTTGGTAGCGTCGCCAGCAGCCTTGCCCACCGAAACCGGATTGTAGACCTGCTCGCCATTGACACCAATAGCGATACCAATCTTGCCTGAGGCATCCGGGGTAACGGCGACGGCCACCTTGTCGTTGTTGGGGCCGCGGGTAACCACGACTTCCACCGGAACGCCCTTGTTGGCCTGAATAGCCTTGGTCAGGTCTTCCGGAGTGACGATCTTGGCACCACCGACCGAGACCAGCTGGTCGTTAGCCTGCAAGCCAGCATCGCGAGCGATGGTGACCTGAGTGGTAGCGACGTCCTTGATGTAGGTGTTGTGCACGTTGTAGCCCGGCTCGCCAATGAAAGCGAAGAGGGCAAAGAGCATGATCACGGCAGAGATGACGTTGAAGACCACACCAGCAGCAGCAACGCAAATGCGCTGCCAGACCGGAAAGACCTTGAGGTCCTTGGCGGCATTGGGGTCGTCCTTGAGCAGCTCCTGAGCGGTGGTTTCATCCTGGAGCTCAGGAATGGAAACATAGCCGCCAGCCAGAATCGGCGCCAGGCGAAATTCGGTGTCCCAAAACTTGCCCAAGACAATCGACCACTTGCGCGGTCCAAAGCCAATGGAGAAAACCGGGGTCTTGAAGCCGAAGAGGCGGGCAACGAACCAGTGGCCGAGCTCGTGGATGGTGATCAGTAAGCAGAGCCCCAGCACCATCACAGCAATCGAAGTGAAACTGGAGAGTGAGGAAAGAAACATTGCAGCATCGCCGAGAACCGGAGAAACCGCAGGAGAAAGAGTTGATGTGATCATAGTTGTTCCTGTAGTAAAAGGGAGCGCAGGCCCAGGCACTTGAGCAATTGCTCGCATACCTGAGCGCCACGCTCCCTTTCCATTTTTGTTGTTTTAGAACTGCCTAAGGCTAGATTTTAGGCCTGACCCGAGTCCGAATCAGGTTTGACTGACGGAACCGGTGCCGGAGCTGCTTCGCCCTTATCGACGCCAGCGTCACCATCGCTGCCGGCTTCGACAGCGTGAGGAACGATCTTGGCAATCGTAGGCGTAACAATCGGCAGCACTACGGTCTCCGGAGTGACGGCGCAGACGGTCTCATTGCGCAGGGCCACAAATTCGAAGCCCAGCAGCGTTTCCTTGACCATGAGCACGTCGACGATCTTCATGAAGCATTCCTTGTCCCGCAGCAGGAGGGCTTTCACCTCATCCAGGCACTCGGTAACAATGCGCTTCACTTCGACGTCGATGGCGTTGGCCAGGTCGGGGCTGAGCTGGTGTCCATTGGCCATGGAGCGGCCAAGGAACGGGTTGCCGCCGCCTTCGCCGATCGAGATCGGGCCAAGCTTCGACATTCCGAATTCTGTCACCATGCGCAGAGCGATGCCCCAGGACTGTTTGAAGTCGTTGGAGGCACCGGTGTCGATGGTATTGAGGAAGACTTCCTGAGCGGCACGACCACCCATGGCCATGCGGATGCGAGCACGCAGGTTCTGCTCGGTCATGCCATAGCTGTCGCCAACAGGCATCGCCATGGTGTAGCCGAGGGCGCGAGCACGCGGAACGATGGTGATCTTGGTCACCGGGTAGCCGCCGAGCTCACGCTCGTACTGGTCCTGAGAAACCCAGGCGTGGCCCAGTTCGTGCACGGCAGTGTTGAGCATGTCGAGACGCGACATGCGCTTGGCGCGGCCTTCCTTGGCAGGGCCCATCTGAACGCGGTCAGCCGCTTCATCCAGGTCATGCAGGGTGATCAGCTCAGGCACGAGCTTGGCAGCTTCGGACTTGCTGATCTTCTTCGCTTCCATGAGAGCGAGAATTTCCTTCTCGATGCGGCGGTCAGCCACACGAGTTGCTTCGTTCATCAGCTCAGCCAGCTGGGCGCCGCTGAAACCGGGGGTGTTGCTGGCAATCATCTCAAGAGATACGCCGGGGGCAAGCTTTTTGCCCTTAGCATGCACCTTGAGAATGCCTTCGCGGCCGAACTTGTCGGGGGAGTCAACCAGCACGTGCAGACCGAAACGACCAGGACGCGTCAGCGCCGGGTCGAGAATGTCAGGACGGTTGGTGGCGGCCATGAAGATGATGCCTTCATTGTCGTTGAAACCGTCCATTTCAACCAGAATCTGGTTGAGGGTCTGTTCGCGCTCGTCGTTACCGCCACCAACACCGGTGCCACGCTGGCGACCGACGGCGTCGATTTCGTCGATGAAGACCACCGCCGGACGCTTGGCACGAGCCTTGGCAAAGAGTTCGCGAACACGGGCAGCGCCCACGCCAACGAACATCTCAACGAAGTCGGAACCGGAAACCATGTGGAATTCCGCATCGGCCTCGCCTGCAACAGCCTTGGCGATAAGGGTTTTACCGTTGCCGGGGTCACCGATCAACAGTACGCCGGACGGCGCCTTACCACCAAGTCGCTTGAGGCGACCGGGATTGCGGAGGTAGCTGACGACTTCCATCAGCTCCTGTTTGGCTTCATCAGCACCAGCAACGTCAGCAAAAGTGTAGCGCTGAGTCGACTTCTGCTGTTCCTTGATCTGGCTCAGCTGGGTGCGCTGAGCGTTACCAGCATTGCGCTGGGCGCGGATAAACCAGAAGAACAGGCCGACCATGAGCAGCATCGGCAGCCAGCCGATCAGACCGTCCAGGAAGGTGCGGTCATCAGCCCGGTTCTTGGTGTCATTGGGGACGTTGCCCTTGGTGGCAGCATCGAGCAACTGGGAGGCACCGGCCTGCCCAGGAATCTCAACACGCACCTTGCGACCGTCCTTGTAGTCAGCGTTGACATACTGCACGTTGCCAGCTTCGTCCTTGACGAACTGCAGCTTGGTGACAGTGCTAGGGTTGGAACTGAGGTCGCGATAGAGCGTGTCATAACTCATCGGCACCGGCTTGGCGTCCGGATTGGCAGCGACGACGGCATTGCCATCGGGCTTGACTGCACCGGGCTCACCATTGGTACCAACCTGAGTGGTGGGGGGATTGGATGCCTGCTGGAAACCGGAGATCGGCCCCCAGAACATCGCGGCTACGACGGCGATAAGGAAAATCACCATCAGATTCTTGAATTTCATATTGTTGTTCTCTTGTTAGAGGTTGGGAGAATGGCTCTCCAGGACTTCACAGAGAGAGCCGGTGGAATCTCGGGCGAGACTCGCACCAGTAGCTCTCTGGAAAGAAAGGAAATGATGGTGCCTTAAGCGGCTTCGTCAGCCTTGGGCTTGCGAATGACGCCGAACTTGATCATCTTGTTGCGGGTCACTTCTTCAGCGCTCTTGTTGCCCCACTCGCGTGCGGCGGTCAGCTGCTGGAAGAGCGACTGCTCGATGGGCTGGCCCACCTTCGCCCATTCGGCGATGGTTGAGCCATAAGGCTTGTCGATGTCACCGCTGAGGCGAACGCCCTTGGCGGTGAGGTAGGCTTCGCCGGTGACCACGTTGAAGGTGTACTCAATGCGGTCGCTGGTGAGCGACTCGAGTTCGTCCTTGGTGGCGCGCAGGGCGATGGAGGCGAGGCGAGCAGGCTTGCCGATGGCGGCCCACTGCTGGCGGGTGCGTTCGGTACCGGCAACAACGCTGCCGTCGGATGCCAGCACGATGCGGGCATAGCCAGCGTCGGCGTCAACCGTGTAGCGATATTCGCCAGCGCTCTTGCGATGGCCATTGGCCATCTCGAGAGCCTTGATGTGTGACTTCAGTCCGAAGACCATGAAGCCCTTTTCCTTCTTCAAGGCTTTCTCGGCGTCGACGTGGTTGCCGCGGCTCTGGCTGCCAGACTGGTTGCCGGAGTTTGTGTGTGCACTGTTCATGTTGTGTCCTGTTCTGTTTGGTGTTGGATTGATTGAACGCGTCTACCGCTGGCTAACAAGACCGGCGGAAGCGTGGTTAGATTTTGAGAAACGACCTCTTCTCTTATCGTTTCAAGGCTGAGCGCATTTGCGGTCATACCATCTGGCTACGCAGCGACACTGAGCTCTCAGATGAGAACTCGCGTTTCACGTTTGGCGTTCAATCCGGGCACAAATTGCACGGTCGACGCTGAACAGAAAGCATTAATGGTGTCAGGAGGAAAGCTTCAAGGCCTAAGCCTCTTCGCATGGTTCTGGATGCTGGATGGCTGCAATAACCCCGGCCTCTCACTTGGAAACATTCCCAAAGATATATTTGGCGTAGGTGCTGAAATTTAGAGCTTTGGAAGACCAGAGAGATTAAGGGGGAGGAAGAGTATTCAAGAACATAATAAGAAACAGCTACTAGTTCAAGATTGAATGGATAAGTTCAATTAAAGAGTCGCGCGCGCGAGGCTGAAACTGGCATAACCTTGACACAGGGCCGACTTTTCACCGCGTTGTCATTAGAGCAAAGCGTGCAACGAAGCATATAGCAGAGCCCAATCAGCTTGACATCGACTCTTGAAATTTCACTGCCTTACTTGCACCGCACTATTTTTTTCGCCTCGTTTTCTTGGATAAGACCCGGTCACATTCGCTACACCGAGACCTGATTTAGTCAGCTTTACTGCTAAATTAACTGCAGTAGAACTGAGAGCCCAGGCTGTCAAGCGCTCGCTAGCTCTCAGACATGATTGGTTGACGGCGCAACTACTGATGCAACTACCAGTGCAACTACCAGTGCAACTACCAGTGCAACTACCAGCGCAACTACTGGCGCAACCACTAGCGCAGCTAAGATGCACCCAAAGCAAGTGCAAAAAAAAGAAGGAAGAGGCAAAACAAAATGCTCAAAGAACTATTCGGCACAGACAAACCAGTAATAGGCGTCGTGCACTTAATGCCTCTACCCGGCTCACCACGTTACTCTGGCGACCTAGAGACTGTTCTTTTGAGAGCTGAACAAGAAGCAACAGCTCTTTCTAGCGGTGGCGCCAACGGTATCATTATTGAAAATTTCTTCGATGCTCCTTTTACAAAAAACCGAGTTGACACGGCTACTGCCTGTGCCATGACCTTGGCAATCAAGCGCATCTCTACTATTTGCGACTTACCAATTGGTGTCAACGTCTTACGCAATGACGGCCTTACAGCCCTGGCTATCGCCGCCACAGCAGGGGCACAGTTCATCCGCGTCAACGTACTCAGTGGTGCCATGGTAACTGACCAGGGTCTAATCGAAGGGGAAGCTCACGATCTTCATATGTACAGAAGACAGCTTTCCGCTCAAAATTCAGTGCGCATTTTAGCCGACGTTATGGTCAAGCACGCTTCTCCACTAGGCCAAGACAACGACATTGCCCAATCAGCCAAAGATACTGTTTTACGCGGTCTTGCCGACGGTGTGATTGTCAGCGGCGCGGCCACTGGCTCGCCACCGAACTGGGATGATTTGAAAAAAGTACGTGAAGCACTACCCAACACACCGATCATGATTGGCAGTGGCTCTAGCGCCGAGAACTGCGCCGCACTACTCGCCATCGCCGACGGTATCATTGTCGCCAGCTCTCTGAAGCGCCAAGGTCTGGTCGAAAACCCCATAGACGTAGAGCGTGTGCGCAGCTTGGTGAAAGCAGTGCAAGCAGCACAGGCAGAATAGAGCAAACTGAATACTAAATTTCCTGTCCCGGCGGACTTTTTGCTGCCCCGAAGTCACCGGAAGCAGCTTTCAACGGCGCCTTAATTTCGCCTAGGGCCTTATCTAAATCAGAGTCGGCTTGATACATCCAGCATTTTACGCGATCGACCCAAATCACCATATCAACTATGGCGTGCGAGAGATCGACATTGTCTTGCTTCAAGCGAGCCACTACCCAATCAGGCAGACTGACTTGATTTTCTTTAGTGGCATTGACCGGCGTCACCATCTCCGCTAGCCCTTCAGAGAGCCAAATAGCAATGGTGTGGACAAAATCACGTCGGGAAAAATTCAAATTTGCCAGAGCATCAGCGAGAGTACGCACTCCATCTAAGCGCTCAAGACCAGGATTAATCATCAATGTCGAGGCATAGTTGCCGGTCGACGCTAGAGACCGAAGAACGGTTTTTGGAGAAACACCAAGAGAATCTAAATAATACTTGTCGTCAGCGTAGCTCAAGCCTTCTTTGATCATGCGCTCAAAGGTCTGCTCAGCACTGTTTAGCGAAATCGTGCGGGGCAGGCCATCGATGACTCCCTCACTAAAGCCAAAACTACCACTCTGCCAGAGGAACAGCTCGTAAAGAGCCTCCAAACCAGTCATTCCTTCCATCTCTACATGAATAGGTTGACCGCGTTCAATGACAATGGCGGCAATACGCGCCCCTTGTGTCAGGGAGATTTTACCGGTCAGCCCGCCGCTCCTGACAAGCTGCAACAAGTTAGAAAAACTAACTTTTGATAGCTCACCTGATAACTGCATTTGATTCCACCGGCTTAACGTGCTGACTGTGCCTGAGGTTACTGACATTCAGGCATTTTAAGTATACCCGAAGCTTTACTTAACAGGCTCACTCAACCGTACCTTCAGCGCCCCGGCAATTGTTATACTGAGCCCCTTATCATATGTGTTTAGGAGCTAATGTCGTGGCCGCTCAAAAGAACGTGCAAGAAGAAGTCAAGCAAAACCAGTATCAGGGTGAAGAAGAAGAACAAGATGAAAAAATGTTCGAAGGTGACCGCTCACGCTGGTACACCGACACCGTGCTCAATGCTGAGCTAGCCGACTACGCCCCGGTCAAGGGCTGCATGGTCATTCGACCTTATGGCTATGCGCTGTGGGAAAACATCAAAGATGCCCTCGATGGCATGATCAAAGAAACAGGCCACCAGAATGCCTATTTCCCACTCTTGATTCCCGAATCTTTCATGACCAAAGAAGCCCAGCACGTCGAAGGCTTCGCTCCTGAATGTGCCGTAGTCACCCATGGCGGCGGCAAAAAACTAGAAGAGCCGCTCTTCATCAGACCTACCTCTGAAACCATCATCAACTTTATGTTCGCCAAATGGGTGCAATCGTGGCGCGATTTGCCATTGCTAATCAACCAGTGGGCTAACGTTGTCCGTTGGGAAATGCGCACAAGATTATTCTTGCGCACAGCAGAATTTCTCTGGCAGGAAGGCCACACCGCTCACGCCACTGAAGTAGAAGCCGAAGAAGAAGCAAGAAAAATGCTTGAAGTCTATCGCTCACTAGCTGAAGACTGGCTCGCTCTGCCAGTTATCACTGGTGAGAAGACCGACCGTGAACGTTTTGCTGGCGCTGTAAGAACCTATTGCATCGAAGCAATGATGCGCGACGGCAAAGCTTTGCAAGCAGGAACATCACACTTCTTGGGTCAGAACTTTGCTAAAGCTTTCGATATCAAATTCCAAAGCCAAGCCGGAGAACTTGAATATGCCTGGCAAACCAGCTGGGGCGTCTCGACTCGCTTAATCGGAGCCGTAGTGCTCGGCCACGGTGACGATAAAGGTTTAGTTCTGCCACCACGTATTGCTCCAATTCAAGTTGTGATTGTTCCAATCTACAAAACTGATGAAGAGAAAGCCCTGGTACTGGGCCGCTGCAACGAAATATTTGCCGAATTGAAAAAAGCTGGTATTCGGGTTCACTTAGATGACCGCGACAACTGCACTCCTGGTTTCAAATTCAACCACTGGGAGCTGCGCGGCGTGCCACTGAGACTGAATATTGGACCAAGAGACGTAGCTGGCAATGTCGTTGAAATTGCTCGTCGCGATACTTCCGAAAAAATTCGTGGCGTCGCTCAAGCCGGACTGGTTAACGAGCTAACTGGCTTGCTATCAGCAGTTCAGAAAAACATCTTCGACAAAGCCTTAGCTTTCCGTCAAAGCAAAACAGTTAAAGCTGCTAGCTATGACGAGCTCAAGAAAATACTTTCTGAGAGCAACGTCTTTGTTGAATGCCACTGGGATGGCAGCTCTGAAGATGAAGGCAAAATCAAAGAAGAAACAAAAGCGACCATTCGCGCTATTCCTTTTGCCTTCGAACCAGTACAAGGCACCTGCATGTACACCGGCAAGCCCACAACTCGCCGCGTGATCTTTGCCCGCTCGTACTAGGGTTAGGGGAGCTAATTAAGTCTAGCTACCAATAGTCTCGACAATAAAAGGCTAAAGCAATTTACTTTGCTTTAGCCTTTTCCAGATCTGTCATATTTTCTGCAAAATTTCTGACAGATCTGGAAACTGTTTTTTGCAATTAACGCTTAGCCAACGGCGTCCATGGCGGTGACATTCAAAAAGTCACCGGAATTGCTTTGACGCCGCGCAACGCAAAAGGTCGTCGATAGTCAAGTTCAACGTTTTTGAGCTTAAGATTGGGCAGCCGCGTAAGCAAGGTACTTAGAGCAATGCGGCCTTCTGCTTTAGCAAGTGACGAGCCCAAACAATGGTGAATACCAGCACCAAAAGACAAATACTTATTATTCTGACGAGTAATGTCCAACTTTTCAGGAGTGGCGAATTGCTCAGGATCGTGATTTGCAGCGCCGGTTAGCAGCATAACAGTATCGCCTTCCAGAATCTGCTGTCCGCCCAGCTCAAGATCCGACCCAGCTATTCGACGCACCAGTTGCACGGGGCTGTCGTAGCGCAAGAATTCGTCTACAGCTGAATCAATTAGCTCTGGCTGGGCTTTTAGCAGGGCATACTGTTCAGGGTTACGCAGCAAGGCAATGACACTATTACCAATTAAATTAACCGTGGTCTCGTGGCCCGCCACCAAAAGCAGTACCAGATTTGCCATCAGCTCATCTACTGTAAGCTTGCTACCTTCCTCTTCTGCCTGCACCAGTGCACTAATCAAATCACTGGCCGGATTCTGGCGCCGCTCGTCTACTAGAGGTCGCAAATAATCAGTCATTTCTTTATTGGCTTTTGCGGCCATGAGCATTTTAGGCATGGCTGCGCTTGGCTCTAGCGCTTCTGTCAAAGCGTGAGACCACTGTCGCAGGCGCTCACGATCCGAAACTGGAATACCAAGCATTTCGGCTATAACTGTCAGAGGCAAGACAAAGGCAAAATCGTTGATTACATCCATCTCTCCCTTAGCCTCAACTTGATCGATCAGCTTAGTGGCAATTCCAGCGATATGGTCGCGCATGCCACTTACCATAGATGGACTGAATGCTTTGTTTACAAGGGAGCGCAGACGAGTGTGATCCGGCGGATTGACGTTGAGCATTGAACGGTTGCGAGACTGAAGCTGCTCAGCTAATTGAGGAATGAGTTTGAGTAGTGGGGTAACTGTCTTCCAGCGCTGAAAACCCTTTTCATAGTGAACATCGCGAAAAACAGCGTTAACTTCCTCGTAGCTACTGATGAGCCAATATTCGCCAGCCTTGCTCCACATGACTGGAGCCGCCTGCCGCATCTGAGCCAAAATCGGATAGGGGTTATCGAGGAATTCTTTGGTTGGATGCCAAATTGGGTCTGGCAAATCAAAACTTGGTCTTTTCATGCCCTTCTTGTTCCACACTAAAGTAGCGCAGTAACGCCGGAGCGACCGCAGTCCACTAAGCACTACAGCAGATAGTATATCAAAAACAAAGAGAAGGGAACGAGGAAGCATGAAAAAAAGTCAGTTGGTTGAAGAGAACCGAAAGCAGGAGAGCAGGCCGAATTGCCTGCTCCCCTGCCGGTTCGAGAAGCGCTTTTGCTAGCGCCTAAACGTCGTCTTCGCCGCTCTTGCGTGCTTCATCGAAGCCGTCGCCGATGAAGCAAACGGGAAAGAGAAACCCGATGATCATCAGGCCGACGCAAGGGCCTTTGACGTAGACGTTGCCGATCCACTCGTAGTTGTAGGCGATGTAGCCCGACACCACCATCACTATGATGCCGGTGAAGCACAGGACGAGCTTGGGCCACGGTGGCGGGTTGGCAGGCCCGTTGTCCCGAGGTCCGTACATGAATCTGCTCATAATAGTATCCTCCTTACTTGTTGTCGGCGGGCGCGGGCAGAGCGACAAGCTCAGCTCCGGCTTCGCCGTAGGTCAGGTTGAAAATACGCTTGAGGTCCGGCTCAAGCAGAGTCTCGTGTTCGTCGACTGCGTCGACCAGCTGCTTGAGCTGATCGAGGTTGCCCTGGATCACTTCGAATGCCTTCGCCTTGCCGGCGTCGAGCAGCTTCTGCACCTCGGCCAGAACGCGCGCCTTGAAGTCGTCGGAGACGAGGCCGGCAGCGGTCAGGGCCTGCAGGTTGAACATGCCCATGGGGGACATGCCGTACTTGGTGACCATGTCGACGGCGATGTCGGTCGCCATCTTCACGTCCATCGAGATGCCCGAGTCTTCCTGCCCGTTGCGCATGATCGAGGTCGACGCCGAACCGCCCATGAGGACAGCCAGGCGCATGGTCAGATGCTCCTTGGTGTTGAGCATCTCGAAGTCGTCCGGGAAGGCCACGTGACCGCCCGACTGACCGCGAGGGATGATCGTGAAGCGCAGCGGAGCACGCCCCGAGAGCTTCATGTAGACGAGGGCGTGACCGCTCTCGTGCACCTTGACCGTATCCAGCTCCATGGCGGTGAGGACAGCACGCTGCCCATCACGCCGAGCACCGAACATGGTCTTCAGCACCGCCTCGTCGAGGATGGCCTGAGTGACCTTCTTGAGGCCGGCACGCACCGTGAGGATTTTGGCCTCGTTGGCGATGTTGGCCACATGGGCGCCGGAAGCACCAGGGCAAGCCTTGGCCGCCACCGACAGGTTGACGTCGGCTTCGCGCAGACGCTCGGGCAGGTAGATGCCGAGCAGGGCCTCACGGTCCTTGCGCGTCGGGTTGAAGAACTCGATGTGACGGTCGAAACGGCCGGGACGAATGGCCGCCGGGTCAAGGATGTCCTTGCGGTTCGTGGCCGCGAAGGTGAAGACGCGAGGACGGGCGACGATGCCGTCCATTTCCTTGAGGAGCTGATTGAGGGTCGACTCGGTTTCCTGAGCGCCGCCGGCCGAAGAGCCACGGGCACGGGCCACCGCATCGAACTCGTCGATGAAGAGAATGGCACCACCGTAGATGGTGACCAGGTAGTCGAGGTCATCGAAGAGAGTGCGAACGCGGCTGGCGCCGACGCCGACGAACATCTCGACGAATTCCGAACCAGCGATCTCGATCACCGGCAGATTGCAGGTTGAAGCCAGGGTGCGAGCGAGCATGGTCTTGCCTGTGCCGTGCGCACCGTGCATGAGCACGCCGCGGGGCAGTTTGGCTTCCAGGCTGGCGTATTCATCGGGATGCTGCAGGAAGTGCAGGAATTCCTGAATCTCCACCTTGGCCTCGCTCTGGCCAATCACCTTGTCGAAGGTCAGATTGGTGAAGCGGTGGTCGCCGGGCAGAATCCGGGTGCCGACGTCGCAGGTCATGGGCTTCAGCTTGATCTTCTGACCGTTGACTTCGATTTCCACTTCCGGCTGCGGCTTCTTCTTGTCGCGGCGGCCGTTCAGCTGGCTGATGGGCGAGAGGCGAGCCTGGGTGCGCTCCATGAGTTCCGCACGCTCGCCTGCTTCGATTTTCTTGCGCCAGCGCACTTGATTGCGGAAAGCGAGGGCGATGAAAAGAACGCCGATGATGAGGAGACCCGAGTGCAGCATCCAGCCAGCGAAGCCGGTGATCTGTTCGGGGTGGATGTTCGACACGATGGTGGTGACGGTGCGACCATTCACGACCTTGTTGGGGTCGGGGAGAAGCGGACCGTTGGCGAGCCAGAAGAAGAAGCAGCCGGCACCGATGATGAACATCACCGCATTGCCAATCTTCTTCCAAGCTTCCTTGTCGTTGAATTTTGGTTGATCAGACATGATTGAAATCCTTTCATTCGCTAGCCGCAGAAGCGGCGTTTGGAGATGGGCAGAAAAGAGACGGCCTTGCATCACACGGCGCGAAGCAAAGCGTTGGAGTAGCTAGAGAACCAGACAGAAACGGGGATGCGTGTTTCGGACCTAAACAGCGAGAGCTGCAGGCAAGACCAGGCATCGTTCGTTCAATCTCAGAGAAAGTTTGAAATCGGAGTTAAGACTGACCGGCATCAAGAGGGTATCTGCGACAGCCATCCGGAAGACATAATCTTCAGGAGTTATTTAGGCTACGGGGGCGCAGGTATTGAAGTCGGGTATTTGTCTCAAAACATAAGAAGAAAGGGATATAGAGAAATTAGCAATTAAGCCTAAGGAATTTCATTAGCTCAGACGTTAATGTTTTATATACCTTTTCTCTTTACATCCCGTAGCAATCGTATAAACACCTACCTGTATTTACTCTTGGCCATTTCAGCGCTGTAGCTAAGTGGGGCAAATACGGGAGGTAGCTAGGTTAACGCAACTTACGCGGGCGTTACTATTGCGCCTGCGCCAGGTCATGTTTGCCCAATTGAGAAATTAGCCAAGGCTTTCCAGAGTTGATATCGCCTCAATGTCGGTGGCGTTTCACGAAGTGAAATTCGCAAGAAAAACTCGACTTCAGGTAGCGCTTTAAAAGCAAATCTGCCATCAGATTTGGTGCCAGCAAAAGCCACAGGAAAATTCTTGTGAAATTTCGCTGTCAATACTCAGGTGACGGGTTTCTTTCTATCCAACCGATCTTTCAAACACACAGCAATAAACACTATCAGAAGAAATAACCCTGGCAAGGCAACCAAATAGCTCACCGGGACAGCAGCCCACGGAGTGTTATCAAACCAATCGCCAACCTGCTGCAATTGGCAAGAGCGAGCGCTACTGCCATTAAAGACAGCCCACATAAGAAGGCAGCAAATCGTATTTGCAAGGAGAGTCTGGTGCGGCAAAATTATCCTCATGCTCCCCCCATGTTCAAAAAAAGAGCAAACTAGACCCTTACCATGGTGATACCCAGCAGAAAACGATATACCAACATTGAGAGCTTGTTGTTAGACGGGAGCTTTCCCTGCGGAATCAGAGAAAAAAGTCAGCTAAATCGCTGCAACTTTTAGCGCAGCTGAATAATCTTGGCTACCAGCCCGTCGAAAATCTCCTGTAAGCCGCAAGCTAAAACCCTGCGCCCGAGAGCATCTACACCAGTTAGCGAGCTGCGCTGACTGTTACAGGCCATTGACAACAACTGCGTGCCTAAGAGCACTACAGAATAATTAGAATCAACGAAGCTAGTTATGCTTGTGTCTTAGAACTTGATTCTCATACTTTATGAGTTCCCCCCGTTTATCTATTTCTTGAGATTTAATCACTGCCCACCGCCCGCCACTAGCCTGCCTCACCCGCCCCAACCAGCACCACAGCCTTACTGCAAGAGACTGGCATGGCCCGCCAACGCAGTCTGTAACTCATTTATCAGCATGTTGAACTGGTCTATAATCAAGCCATGTTTGATTTACTAGAATTAGCCCTCGACGCTGCCAAACAATTTGGAGCCACTTACGCTGACGGCCGCTTGATTGAGCAAGAATCAGAATTGATTCAGACCAAAAATCTCGTCGTTAGCCTCTTCAACCGTGGCGACAACATTGGCCTGGGAATTCGCGTTATTGCCGATGGCGGCTGGGGTTTCGCCTCGACGCAGAAGCTCACTAAAAAAGCCGTTATCAACTGCGCCAAACGAGCAGTGGAAGTTGCTAAGGCCAGCGGTACTGTCATGAAAAACCCAGTGCTCCTTGCCTCAGAGCCAGCCTGGAACGCCACGTGGGTCTCACCTCACCTGATTGACCCATTCACAGTTAGTGTCGAAGACAAGCTTGAAGTGCTGATGGCTGCAGCAAAGGCAATGCTGGCGGTCAAGGGTATCACCCTGGCCCAGGGCATGCTGCATTTTATCCGCGACGACAAATTCTTTGCCAATAGCGAAGGCTGTCGCTTAAGGCAAACTTCAATCCGCACAGGATGCATGATTGAGGCCAACTCTTCCAACAGTGAAGACCGCCAACGTCGTTCCTACCCATGCGCTTTCGGCCAGTACGAACAAGCAGGCTACGAGATGGTGCAAAAATGGGACCTTCCCGGCCACGCCGAGCAGATTGCCCAAGAAGCTGTGGCCCTCCTCACAGCGCCGCTTTGCCCCCAGGGCGAAGTCGACACCATCATTGGCTCATCCCAACTGGGCCTGCAAATTCACGAATCAATGGGGCATCCCAGCGAGTTAGACCGTGCTCTCGGACAAGAAATCAATTTCGCCGGAGCTTCCTTCCTCACCCCTGACCAACGGGGACAGCTGCGCTACGGCTCAGAAATAGTCAACCTGGTTGCCGATGCCACCACTCCCGGAGCCCTGGGCTCTTTCGGCTTTGACGATGAAGGAGTGGCCGCACAGTGCACCTACCTGGTACGGAATGGTCTGTTCGAAGGCTACCTCAGCTCTCGTGATACAGCTCACCTGATTGGTCTCGACCGCTCTGGAGGCGCCATGCGTGCGGAAAGTTGGAACTTTGCTCCAATCATCCGCATGACGAACATCTCGCTTTTGCCAGGTAGCGCCGGGTCTCTTGAGGAGCTGGTAAGCGACACTGGCGATGGTCTATTGATGGAGACCAACAAGTCTTGGTCAATAGACAGCATGCGCTATAACTTCCAGTTTTCTACTGAAATTGCCTGGAAAATCAAGAACGGCAAACGCAGCGAAATCTTCAAGAACCCAAGCTATAGCGGCATCACACCAGTGTTCTGGAACACCTGCGATGCCATCTGTGACAACAGTGAGAACACTTACTGGGGCACACCGAACTGTGGCAAAGGTCAGCCCATGCAGGTAATGTGGACAGGCCATGGTGCTAGCCCGGCTCGCTTTCGCAAACTGACTGTGGGCATAGCGCAGTCTTGATGAAGCAAACATGATGAACTAGAACAGACCATAGCGAGTAAAGAGGGTGCCAAATGCTGAACGAAAGCCAATGTCGAAAAATAATCGATGCGGCCATCAAGCACGCCCTAAGCTTTGCCAGTAAGAAAAAGCCCATCGAAGTTGAAGTCAGTATCACTGGCTCTAACCTGGCTACCTCTCGCTTTGCTAACAACGAAATGACCCAGAATCAGGCTCCTGATTCAAATATCGTTGCCGTTCGCCTCTTACGCGATGGCCGCCAAGCCCGCCTGGAGACTCTCGACTTAAGCGAAAGTGGCATCGAACGGTTAGTCGAAAGCGCCCTTGAAGCTGCGAAGCTGCTGGAATCAGACGAAGATGTTCTAGCGCTAGTTAGCGCCAAAGTCATGTCCAAGAAAGGCAAAGAGGCTTCAAGCAGGTACGATTTAGCTACAGCAGAATTAACAGCTCTTGACCGAGCTGCCGCCGTAGCCAAAATTATCAAACAAGCAGAAGACCAAGATGTTTCTGCCGCAGGAATATATTGCAGCGGGGCGAGCTACATTGCCATCGGCAATAGCAACGGCCTGTTCCAATATCACCAGGAGAGCACTGCCGCTTGCTCTATAACCGCCACAGCCGACGGTGCCACTAGCTGGGTACTGAACCATGCGCCAACCGCCAGTGAAGTAAACACAGAACTTCTGGCTGAGCGCGTCATCAAAAGAGCTAAGCAAGCGCGTATGCCAGAAGATTTGCCACCGGGAAAATACCTGGCGATTCTCGAGCCAGCTGCAGTAATTGACTTACTCAGTTATCTCTGGTGGGATTTCAGCGGCACGAGCCATATCGACAAACTTTCTTGCTTGCTTGATAAAGTCGGCGAAAAAGTATTTGGTGACAACATCTCCATTGTCGATGACGTTACTAACAAGAACCAATGCGGCTGCCCATTTGATGGCGAAGGTGTGCCGCGGCAGACAATCACACTAGTAGAAAACGGTGTGATTAAAAATCTTGTTCATAGCCGACTTTCGGCTAAAAAAATGCAGACTAAGACCACCGGTCATAGCGTGGCTCAACCGTCAGCGATGGGCGAAATGCCTCTCAACATTGTGATTGAGGGGGGCATTTCCTCCGTCGAAGACATGATTAAACAAGTACATGGCGACCAGGAGGCCGTCTTGCTCACTCGCGTCTGGTACGTCAGAGAGGTTGATCCTTCAACCAAATTGCTTACCGGCATGACACGAGACGGCACGTTTCTTGTCAAAAATGGAGCAGTAGTTAAACCAGTTAAAAACTTGCGTTTCAACGTCAGTTTGCTGGAACTGCTGAACAATGTAATTGCTCTTGGTCCTTCAGTAAGAGCCGCTGGTGCAGAAGGCATCGAAGTTCCAGCGGTTGTCCCGGCCATGATGGTGAAAGACTTCAACTTCACTGAAGGCACCCGGTTCTAACAAGCTAGTAAGCTGACGGACCAACAATCTAGCTAGCTAAATCTAGCAACTAATTCCAGGTCTCCATGCGCTTTGGCGAAGGTGCCTGATTTTTTCTATCAACCCTCACAATCTTTTTGGAGTAGTGCCATGACGCACCAAACAAAAGGGATCGATCTCGTCCTTGGGGCGGGTGGTGTCAAAGGCTTCGGTCACATCGGCGTGCTGCGCGCACTCCATGACCTCAAGGTCGAAATTGGCTCAGTCACCGGTGTTTCCGTGGGCTCGCTGATCGCCGCCATGTACACAAATGGTCTTTCCCTTGATCAAATTTTTGCCGAAATGTACAACGGCATGAAGAACCGCAACGATCCAACGATTCTTCTCAAGACCCTCAGCTTTCCCGACCCCATCAGCTTCATGGTGGGCGGTTCTATTGACCTGACCGGTCCGATGCGCGAGATGGTGGCGAGGCTCAACCTCAAGACCAACGACCGCCTCAAGATCGTCAGCTGCGACTACTTCCGCAAAGAGCCTGTGCTCTTCGCTGGCGAAAACTATGACCTGGCCAAGGCCATCACTGCCTCCTGCGCACTGCCTACGGTGATGCGGCCGGTCTGGCAGATGTCCGAAGGCGGTCTCAGGTTGCTGGTGGACGGCGCTGTTTATCACTACAACCCGACAGACTTCTGCTCGGGTGAAGCGATTGTCAGCTCTTTCCTGCCGGCCACCGAACCCACCAGCGAATGGCAGCAGCCCATTGACCTCTACTTTCACTACCGTGAAATGTTCATGCCCATCGCTGGCCAGCGTCGCTACGTTGACCCCAGCCGGCATGTGGTCATCGAAGTCGGCCTGCCCGACGTCGCCGGTCTGAACTATGGCCTCAGTCTGGCTAAGTGCCAGCAGATGGAACAGGACGGTTACGACCGCACCATCAAGGCAATCACAGCTGCCCGTGCCGCTGGACGACTTGATGCCAAGGTCGAAGTAACGGCCTAATCAGCCAATTTGGCGCTTAGTTCTTAACTGCGGTTCTGGACTCTGGTTCTGAACTCTGGTTCTGGACTAAGCGCCATTGTCATTTTAAAAATTCAAAGAGCTAGTGACTTTCATTTAGCCACTCTGGCTCGCAAGGATATATCTCATGTTTGCACGTCTAACAAAAACGACGCAGTCGTTGGCCTATCTGGCCCTTATCTATGTCAGTTGGAAGTGGTTCACCGGTGAACTTGACTGGAACTTTTCCATCGCCTGCGTCTCACTTTCAGCTCTCTGGCTCGGTCTCACCATCTATGATTCCCGGGCCTTGTTTCGCAGTTATTTCGACTTGCTCTCTCGGCTCAAGGTGATTCTGCCCTTGCTCTTTGGGCTGTCACTCTCCGGACTGGCCCTGCTTGCCCCTAACCATTCCAGCGAGACCGTTCTCAGTTGGAATGTTCTTAGCCGCCAGTTGATCACGCTGACTCCCCTCAAGCTCTTTGCCATTGGCGAGATTATGGGATGGGGGCTGCTCTATATCAGCTACCGCCGCAACAAGAATCGCTACAAGACTCAGGGCCACGGCCCCCTGCCTAAGGGCGCCTGGGTCAATCCGCACCCCGATGCCCTGCAAGATGGTGATTTGATTTTGACCAGTGGTCGTGTCGCTAAGCAACTGCGCGAGACTGTTGGTCATGGCGAAATGGTTATGGAAATCAATGGCCGACGGTCCACCTGGAGTTCCTTCATGGACCGCGGAGCGGTGGTACAGGATCTCAAAGAAGTGGCCGAAACCAACCTGAAGTACGGTCACTATATTGCTCTGCGTCTGACCAAGCCCCTCGACGACCGGCAGAAACAAGTGGCACCGCAACTGATCGCCATCATGCTGGAACAGAACAAACTCTGGAAGGAAGCCACTCTGGCAAGACGCCAAGCCTTCTATCGGCGCTTTCATTTGCCGCAATTCCTGCGTAATGTCATCGACAAGAAGTTGCCGGTCAGCGGCTACGACTGGTGGGGCCTTTTCACCGGCCGCCTGGCCAGCGATCACTGGACCTGCATTGGCGCAGTGCTCGAACTCTATGGTCGCCTTGGTATCAAAACCAATACTTATGGCACCGGACTGTTTGGCCTGGGCACTGGCCTGCTCGACCCCATCATGCCCGTTCGTTTTCTTGGCGATACTGCTTTCCACCTCCTTAACGACAGCGACAGGCTGTCTTTTGAAGAGAAGAAAGAGAAACGCTCTTAGTTCTACTCACTTTCTCTTCTTACTCTTCTCTCTCGACCTGCCTCTATTAATAGACAAATAGCGGTCGACAAAAACAAAAAATGCAACCTGTTGCATCTCCACAAGGAGATAACCATGATCACAATCTATCGGTCAATCATCGCAGTAGCACTGGCTACAGTCGCTTTTCTCTCGCTCAGCGCTTCCTCCACGAATTCTATGGCGCTGACCTTGAATGCCCCTAACGGCATCGTCGCCCAGGGCGCTGCCAATAATTCCACACCAGCCCTCGTCGCTCCCGGCCCTGGCGACTTTAGCTCAACTATCACGGGCTCGACTATTCAAGATTCGGGCGGCAGCTTCTTCACCAACAGCGCGCCGCTGACCACCACACAAGAAGTCTGGGCGGCTGCCAAACAGCCCACCTTGATGATGGTGCTGGTTGTCCTCGGGCTCATCCTGGCGATCTACTTTCTCCGTCGCCACCTGAAAAACAATCAGGCCAGGCAAGAGGCACGGGAGCGCTCCAGCCTGGGACGCTCTGACGACGACTACTACGGCGAGGAGATGCATAACCGCCGCAGCACCGACCGCCAGCCCGACAGCCGCTACGACTCTGACTATCGCAATGACTTCAATAGCACAACTGGTGGTGGCAACACCAAGAATCCCGCCACCCTGATTCTGCCCAACGCCCCGGGCAAGAACACTTTTGCCGACGTGGCCGGACAGCCAGAAGCAATCTCGCGTCTGCGCGAAGTCTGCGAATGGCTGAAAGAGCCAGAGGTCTACAACCGCCACGATGCCCAGTTGCCCCGCGGCATCCTGCTGGTGGGCCCTCCCGGCACAGGCAAAACCCTTCTGGCTCGGGCACTTGCTGGCGAAGCCGATGCCTCGATGTTCCACACAACGGGCTCGTCGTTCGTTGAGATGTATGTCGGCGTCGGCGCCAGCCGCGTCCGTGCCCTCTTTGAAGATGCGCGCCGGCAGCGACAGCGCACCCAGAAGCCCGTGCTGATTTTCATCGACGAAATCGATGCTGTCGGCGGCGCTCGCGGTAACGGCACCAGCAGCAACAGTGAGCGCGAACAGACTCTCAATCAGCTGCTCACCGAGATGGACGGCTTCAAAGAAAACGAAGGCATCATTGTTTTGGCGGCCACAAACCGCTCTGACATGCTCGATGCCGCTCTCAAGCGCAAGGGTCGCTTCGACCTTGAAGTCTTCGTCGACCTGCCCGATGTCAGTGGTCGTGAAGCCATTTTCAAAGTGCATTCGCGCAAGAAGAAGCTAGACACCAATGTCGACTTCGCTCTCATTGCTCGGCGCACCTTTGGCTTCAGTGGTGCTGACATTGAGGCCGCCTGCAACGAAGCCGCTGTGATTGCAGCGCGCAAGCAGAGTGGTCTGGACAAAAAGGCCAAGGCTGAAGCAACTGCCAAAGCTGAGGCCGAAGCCCAAGCCAATGGCACCAGCCAGATTCTCATCCCGCCCAGCAGCCCAGCCGGCTCTAGCCCTGGCGGTTACAGCCCGGGCAATTCGGGCTTTGGCGGCAAAGGCAGCGGCAACGGTAAGGGCCAACAGAACCACAATCAGCAGCCCATGGCCTCGCCAGAAGTCGTCAAAGTTACTGGCCCGGTGACATTGATCACCACTGAAATGCTCGATGAGGCAATCTCGATCGTCGAAGCCGGCGAAGCACGCAAAGATCGCCTCCAGGCCATGACCCTGGAAGACAAGCAGCAGACGGCCTTCCACGAGTTGGGTCATGCGGTGGTTACCCTGGTGCTCAAAGGTGACCCGATCACCAAAATCACCATCCTGCCACGCGGTCGTGCTCTCGGCTATGTTCAGACTCACACTGAGGCTGACCGCTGGAACATGACCAAGGAGCAGATGCTCAAGCGCATCACCTCGGCCATGGCCGGTCGCATCGCCCAGGAAATCTTCATGAACACCATTGATACTGGTGCCTCATCTGATTTCCAGCAGGCCAACAACATGGCCAAGCTCATGGTTACTCAGTTTGGCATGTCCAAACTGGGCCGCATCTATCTGGCCGACAGCCAGACACCGGTAGCTATGCAGGTCGGCCCCAGGCTGGCCGATGCTATCGATAGCGAAGTGCAGGCCATCGTGCAACAGTGCGAAGAGCAGGCGCGGGAGCTGTTGACCAAGTACGAAAGCCCGATTCGCGCTCTCTCTGGCGTTCTCATCGAAAAGGAGACCTTGCTCGGTCCCGATTTGCTGGCGCGCTGGGAAGCTCTCACGGCAACGGCAGCGCCGACCAACCAAGAATAAGCAAAAACGACGAAACTGGCACGGCAAGCGTGGCTCTGACAAAGAATAAGATTAAATGGTGACAGAAGCGCATAGCAGAAAAGCATCGCAACTGGTATCATCGAATTAAGGTTGCCACTACCAGTGAGGGCGACATTCTTCGTAACGGCGAGCCATCATCAAAGCTGGCTCACTGAGGGCTTTGCTATGGACCTAGAAAGTTTTCGCCGACAGTTTGGTACCAGGTTTGTCAATCTGGCCAAAGATTCGCCGCTGCTTTTGCGCGATATCCGCTTGTTGCAAGAACGAGGTGTTTCAATTCGCCGCTTAAACGGCAAGAGCTATGCCTACTCTCGCTCCAGCACTGAAAGCAATCCAGCCGGTCTAATTTGCATTGGTTCTCTGGCATCTCCACTAGACAAAGTAATCTTGCTCGCTCACGAAGCCCACCATATACTTCGTGGGCGAGCGCCTAGTGACCCAGACCCTACCAGTATGTCGCGCCGCCGCTTTGTCAGCCTTTGCATGCAAGAAGAAGCACGAGCAATGCTGCATGAATGCCGGGTCACAGAGCAACTCTATGACGCTGGCCACCGTCTTCCTTTCAAGCACATGTCTTACATGGCCAGCTACTTCCGCGGCGGTTATGGGGCAATCAGGGCGATGATCGAGGAAGATTGCACAATCATGGATGACATCAGTCATTCTGAGGACTACGGCAGAAGGTATGACTTGAAGCACCGCAACTTGCTTAGAGCCAAGGCCAATGCCGCAACAGGGAGACGTCGCCGCAAAGCGGCTTAGCTTACCTAGATTGTTCGACCTGTTAAGGTTGTTCGACTAGGCAAAGCGCTAACGGCGCCGTCATTTTAACTATTAATTTTCGCGCCAGCTTTTATTCAATTGCTGGCGCGAAAATCTCTTTAGGAACTCCTATGGATAAGATTCCAGACCAACGTCGCATGCCAGCTTTGCTGCGCCTGACGCTGGTAACATTAGGCATCATATTTTCTCTTCTTGTTGTTCTTTCCTGGCTGGGCTTTGCCAATAGCGCCGGTGAGTACGGCCGGGCTTTCCGCCGCACCATTAGCACCCAGACTGGATTTTGCTTGACCTGCAAGCTCAATGACATCGATCCCAAATTGCCCTTTGTCAAAGCCCTGCAGAGCGAAACCATCGACAATGAACTTGTGCTCAAGGCCACCGCCTATGGCGAAGCCAACGGCATTCAAATTCTGCTTCAAGGCAACCAGTTCGAGTACACCCTCTATGCCGCAGGTGAGCGCCTCGTGCTCTTCAAAACTGCGGCCACTCCAGAGGGTCTGGCCCAGGCACCAGATTTGCTCAATGCCCTGGTTGATCAAAAAATCAGCCAGCTTGCTCAAGGACCACATCGGGCCGGCTTTAGCCAGAACAATGAACTTGTCGGCAAGCAATCGGAACTGGTCAAAGACAAGCTTGTAGAAAACAACCAATCACTCACTGCCCGCAAACCAAGGCTCAATGAGCTCTATGGTATTGAAGCGGCGCTGAACAGCTCTGTGCCTTCGAATGTAGCACCGGGCAGTAAGTTCGGTGTCAAGTTTTACTTCTTGCAAGACCAGCTCTACAAAGGCAACAAAGACGCAGCCGCCTACTATGTCTACAAAGACAAAGATGGCCGAGCGGCAATCTATGTTGCCCCTGGGGCCCTCGATAAACTCTGGCCCACCGAAGCAGACGCTCCGGCCTGGGCGGTTAAGCAGCGCATTAGCAAAGACGGGGTTTACTATGACACCATCGAATCGCTGATGATGCACGAGCTGGCCCACAATCATCAAAGCCGCATGGGCTGGGATGATAGCGACAAGAAGAAGCTCAGCGAAATGGCTCCCCTGACCGGCTTCCATCTCTTTCGCGCCGAGGATGGTAGCACTGCTTTCTTTATCAAGGTAAAGGTGGTCAGCAATTCTACCGACGGCCAGAGCTCTGAATCGATAGAGTTCTATCGGCTCGAAGGTGGCATCGACCACAGCGGTGGCAAACGCTGGCTGCGCGTCAGTCAAGACGGCCAATGGCTGACGGAAAATGGCCTACCGGCACCAACAGCCGAGGCAGCAAAAGCACTGAGCAACAGTCAAGTGAAAGAGGCCGCCGCTGTTACTCCGGCCAGTAACTACTTTGACACCCCAGCGGAGGTTGAGGCCGAAGCAATGAAGCTCTACCGCCTCGGGGGCCCCTCCCGTCGCCTGCTTCTGCTCAAGGCCCCAGTGCTCTATCGCCTGGTAGAAGCTGAAGATCAAAACGAAATCAATCTGCGCTTTGGTGCCATTCGCGTCAAAGAAGAACGCTCATTGATAGCGCCAGTCGAAGACAGCGCCATCGACAGCCAGACTTTACTTTTCTCCAAACCGGCCAGCCCGAATCAAGTCGGCCCCAACCAGGCCACGACGATTCAGGCCGCCACTAAAGCAATCGAACGCCTGGAGCCTCTCTACATCAGAACTTGGAGCGGCAAAATTGTGCCCTATTCCAAGGACGCTGCAAAGGAAATATTCAGCCAGGAAGTTCTCACAATCAAAGCAGGAGAATGAAATGCTTGCATCCATGATACTTTCAATTGAACTGGCGGCAGTGTTCTTCACGCTGATTTTCTGCGCTTATTGGATGGTCAACAAGATCGCCCAGGAGCATACGGCCTTTGTCAGCGAAAGCACGCTGACTGGCAAATCTCAAGGTTTTGTTCTGGGATTGGCAATCTTCACCGCCGCCAAGTGTGCCATCATCGACCCGCTGGCCTCAATTCTGCCTTTTGACCTTGGCCCTGAAGCGGCAGCCACTGTCACCGGACTGGTCTATTTTGCCCTTGGCCTGACCGCTATTCACGGTGCTAGCCGCCTGGTCAAAAACGGCCTGCGCCCCGTAACAGTGCCCGCTGTTATTTGCTTCTGCCTATTTGCTGCTGCGGTGGTTTTTATGAGAATGCTTGCTCCGAGCTGAACGACCAAGCATTCCCTTCAAAAAAAATAGTTCTCTGCGACCAATTCGAAAAACTCTCTCTATCTCTGGAGAAAAAATGAATTCAACTACCAGGAGCAAGGCTTTTGCCCTGCTTTTTTCGCTCAGCCTGGCTTGCACCTCTAGCCTGTTCTTCTGCTCGACAGCCGAAGCTGCTGTGGCAGAGGTGTCGGTACAACAGCTACTGAATATGGTGCCCGGTAGCGGTCCCATCGTCGTCGAATTTTACGATCCGACCGATGCCGACGCCTCCGGTGAATGCGCCAAGCAGAAGCCCATTTTCGAGAAAGTGGCGGCTGACTATGCCGGCAAAGCCACTTTTGTGCGGCTCGACATCAGCAAGGCGCGAGCATTCGCTGAAAGCGGCAGATTCACAGTTTGCCCCAGCCATCTCTTTCTCGATCACAATCAGCCCGAGCCCAATCGCATTTCAAAGCGTCACTGGGGCTTGCTCAGCGAGCGGGATTTTCACGACCTGCTCAAAGAGTATTTCAACGTTCAATAAAAAGAGAGTGCACTAACTTCAAGATTTTGAGACGGGATAAGTCGGTTGGTTTGAAGAGCAATCTTCAACCAATCTACTTACTCCGTCTTTTTTTTGACCCGAATTCTTGACATCCCGCTCCGACCGCTATGGCTTCTAGATTCTGGCCTCCCAAGACGTTCCAGTTTCTTTGGCATTTTGGGGGCGTAAAGATGGGAGCAACACCATTGTTAAATCATCCAGTAAGTCCATAATTCTCTCAGGCATCTTCAAAGGTAATTTCCTTCCGGCGAAATTAAGATGGATAACTCCTGCAAACCAATAAAAGTTCTGCCTATAGATAGATTTGGCCTGGCCACCGAATCATCAGACTGCAACAACGACCAAACGGCTCGTCGTTTACTGGATGCCGTAGCTCCTACTACTGTCAAAATCGAAACTGGAGATAAGCCTTTTCCGCGCAGCGAAAGTGATTCTAAAGTCGGCTCTGGTCTCCTCGTAAACGACGGCAGTGAAGTCTTGACCAATGCCCACGTAGGCTTGTCTGGATCTTTTGTCGACGTCATTACCAATGACGGCAGTAGATATCATGCCCAACTAATTAAACTAGACGAAATCAATGATCTTGCCCGCTTCAAAGTAATGGGCCTACCGGCCGATCCTAGCCATGCAGCCAAAGTTGATGTCACACCGCTGAAGCCAGAAGAAGAACTCGTCACCTACGGGCACCCAGGAGGCGCACCTGAACTCTGGGCTTCCACCGGACACTATAAAGGCATTGCCCCACTAGAAAAATTGGTGACCGACCCAAAGGCTTATCCCGATCTGGTTGCCATAATTGATATGAAAAATTCGGCCGATCCTACCGTGGCAAAAATGGCGCGTGACTATCTAGCAGCGGAGAGAATTTTCCAAAGAGCCCATATCGAACATGGCAATTCTGGTGGTCCATCTTTTGATGGTACGCAACATCTTCGCGCTGTAGCAGCCAATCGTATCAGCGTTACACGGTCACTTTTTATACCGGCAGACAAGGTGAAAGCAGCCATAGAAGAGCCAGAGCAAAAATTCAAATTTAACTATCAAACCCTGGCGGATGGCAATTCTAAACTAACCTCCATTGAACGCCTCGATGGCAGCAAGACTGCTCCAATTGTTCTTCTGACAGGCAGAGAAAAAGCGCTAGAGATTGAGGGAAAGAAACCGATTGATGCAAACAAAGCCGGCCTTACGGAGAGGGTGTTTGGCGGCTTAGGAATTGGAATCAGAAATTTACTGAACAATTCGGCACCTGACCTAACAGAGAATCCTGCCGGTCGAGAAAACTTCCGAAACCCACTGCTGCGCTTGAATTATTACGAACAAAAAGCAAAGCTTTAGGGCTCTGCTTTCCGATTTATGAGTAGTAAATACAGACTAATCTGCGCCGTACTTAGCCAATGCTCAGAGGAGGAAGTTCAGAAAGTGAAGACAGGTTACCAACGGGGGTAGTGCAGTGTTGCGGATTGCGCACCATTGAACCATCTTTGCATTGATACAAAGTCATCGCCAATTGCGAAAGATTTTCGCGAGCACTAGCAGCAGTGTTATCGCTTTGAGTAGTAAGAGTTGAATCGGCTGGTCTTTCAATTTCGTTTGCCATGATTTTAGTCTCGCTTGTATTGGGGGGAACGTCTCTAATATGCATGCAATTGATAACGGAGTTATTACCAAATAGACGTGACCGGCGAAGATTTTTTCTCCAGTATTACTCTAGCTTTTTCGCTACTTGCTACTTGAGGTAGTACATACATTCAACAAAAAAGATGATGAAAACTGGGCAAGAGAATCACAAAAGTGAATTGCTAAAAGCGAATTGCTAATAAGCTGCAAAAAAAAGGTGCGCAGCCCTCCCTAAGGAAAACTGCGCACCACTCACAATTGACTTACTGACTTACTGGCCTGCTGACTGGTTTGCCTCTTACTGCGCTTTGGCAACAACGACTTCTTCTGGTCGCTTGCTCCAATGCTGGCGCCACCAAGAGAGCGAGCCCTTCTTGCCGATGATGATATTGGGCAGATGCTTGGAGTGCTCATAGCCGTAGCTAATGAAATCATCCACTTCGGTGCCCACGTCCAGCCCCAGACCTTGCGATACCGGGCCGGGAGCCGCAGTATCCCAATAGCCCAGGGTGGGCCGAATGTGGACAAAGACGTCAGCCTTGTCCTCCAACAGCTCGTAGACATCGATGCCGATGCTTGAAGCAACGACAATTTCAACGTCGTCCAGCTGACTCACCCAGGGGTTGGCGGCAAGATCATTCTTACTGATCAAAAGCCGCACTTTGCTCCCGCTGGCAAGCGAGGGCAGCGCTGCAATCTTAGTCAGCGACTGGGGGGTCAGCGACTGGGGCTCAGCAACATAGCGATAGCTACCGAGACCAGGGCCGCCAAGCAAAGCCTGCTTGTAGGCTGGCATGTAGAAGCAGCCGAACAGTTCGCGTCCAGCTTGCTCTAGGCCAATCATGACGCAGTACTTGCCGCTACCATCGACATAGTATTTGGTACCGTCGATGGGGTCAACAATCCAACGGCGCTTGCCGTCGTTGCTGCTATGCCAGGGCGCCTCTTCCGAAAGCACAACGTCGTTGGGGAAGCGCGCCGAGAGCTCTTTCACGATCAACTCAGACAGTGCTTTGTCAGCACTGGTGACCAGATCTGTGGCCGAGGTCTTCTCCTCGACAGTGGCGCTGGCGCGCATTGCCACAGCAATATCACCGGCGCGCACGGCCAGGTCGAGCACGAACTGGATATCGGCTTCAGTCAGAGCAAAGTCAGCCGGAATCAGAATCTGGCTTGTCGCAGTTTTTCCTTCGGTCATTTAGTTCCATTCTCTTGTTAAGCTCTCAGCGGCCGGGCAGGCGCTGACGCAGGGCCTGCGGCACGAAGCCGACGATGACATTTTCGATTTCGGTCTTGTGGCGGCGATACTGCACGCCCAAGAAAATCACACCAATGCCCGCCAAAATGAGGGCGAAGGGGAAGAAGATCGAGTTGGAGAAAAGACTCCAGAGCAAGTGACCAACGTAGAAGATGGCACCGATCGAACCGGCCAGCAAGAAGACCTTGCGAGCGAGGATAACCGAGGTGAACATCATCGCCACGTTGATGACAAAGTAGGCGAAGCGACCCAACTCAGAGCCCGAATCGAGCAAGCTGAGCGGAATCCAGAAGGCCGCCACACCGAAGAGGTAAGCCCACCACGAATAGTCTTCGTCGCGGCCGAAGTGCGAATCGACCACCGTAGCCGAGGCCAGAAGAACCGCACCCATGGTGACAGAGACCCAGGTGAAGTAGTTCGAACCGAAGCCGAAGAAAACGTTGTTGTCACCAGAAATGATGCCGGCAGCGGTCATGGTCAGAAGCCAGAGCGAACCGAAGACCGGGGCGCTGAGCAGCGAAACCTTGACCAGGCGCAGAGCGACGAGGCCAGCAGCCAGGGTGGCCAGCTCCAGCACCAACGGCTCTTGCAAGCCATGCAGTGAAGCGTCCAAGTGGGTGAAGTTGAGACCGGCGGCTACCGTCAACGGCACCATGAGAACGGCCAGGAGGAAGAGCACAGCACCAGCCAGACGCTGGCCGTTCTGGAAGCGCAGCTTGTAGCCGAGGCCAGCGAAGGCGCCGGTGTAGAGCATGGTCATGGCGAAGACTGCGCCCATGCCGAAGCTGTCATTGGCCAGGCTGAGGAACCAACCCATGGCCATCATCACCAGCACACCGCCGGCGTAGTAGAGCAGTTGCGCAATGTCGAAGCTGCCTTTGGGCTGCTGCGCTTGCGCCGATTGTTGCAACATCGACCAGAGACTGTCGACGTCCTGGGGCGACATTGCACCCTTTTGAGCAGCAGCGACGAGGTCGCTTCTGCCGATGGAGACACGATTGTTTGCCATTGAAGCACCTTTGTTAGTTGCTTGAATTGAAGATTCGATTGAAAAGCCGAGCTTTACTGGGTTGCAGCCAGCATGGGCGCCAACCAGAACATCATCAGCAGGTAGAAGGTTCCGTTGACGAGCGTTGGAGCCAGAGCAGCCTTGAAGGCGGCACTCGGTGAATCAACGCGCAAGATGGTGGGCATGAAGCGCCCGAGCAACATGGTGGAAAACCAGTTGGCGAGCTGCAACAGTGCGATCAGGATCGTTGCCGAGAGCAGCAAAACTGCAGCGCTGGGGGCGACAGCAACGAGGCCGACACCGAGCAGCGCCAGGAGTGGCACCAGGGTAAATGAGGCCAGAAGGGTGAGGGCAAAGAGCATCACCTGACTGGTGAAACTCATGGCCAGACCGAAGAGCAGCTTGTGACCAACAGCCACCGGCTGAAAGGCGACAGCACCGCCACTGAACTTGGGAGCGAGAAACTGATACAACGCACTGAAAAGACAGGCGGAGAGGAACAGCGAGAATACTGTTTGCATAATGGGCTTTCGATTAGGTTTCTCCTCTCTGCACACCACAGATAGCCCTGACACTGCCAGTTACTCAACCCACGCCTTGCAGAAGGAGTGATGAAAGAGGGCATTGGCTAATGGCGCTGAATGTTAGAGGTGTTAGGGGTGCTAGATAAGAGAAAGGGTGGAGAAGAAAGAAGCAATAAAGCACTATCAGATAAGAGCTCATGATTTCAGTAAGTAATAGGCTCTTATACGTAATCTATTTCTCAATGTTAGCGATAGCCTGCGCTAACTTATGGGCCAGCTAGCGACCGCCAGAACCAGGCTCAGCTGGGCCTCGGCAGTTTCAAGCCAAAACTAGCCAAAACGCCCGAGACTATTGCACAGATTAAACTTTGGCCCCTTAGCAACCCAACCCTTGGATCTCCAATATCTAGAACACTAGGGTTAGATATCACTTCAACTCTTAAAACCAACAGGTTTATTTCTCACAAACAATCTTTTTTCACCAGCAGGTAGAACCACGGCTATCGCTCCACGCAAATCGCGCGGAACCTATCAGCACAGACTTCTCGCCCGCTTAACCATCATGTCTTGAACACTCCGGTGCTCAGGTCTTGTCACATAAAGGAAACAACTATGGATATGACCCTCGTCTACGGGCTGGTGGCTGCTTTTGCTGTCAGCGTCGTTTCACTGATTGGTGTCGTGGCATTGGTGAGCAAGCGCTTCCCTCTGACCAACGCCACCCCTTTCTTCCTCAGCTTGGCCGCAGGCGCCATGGTCGGCAACGCTCTCTTCCACTTGATTCCGGAAGGTTTCGAGCACTACATCGAGAGCGATGGCGCAAATGGTCTGCAATTCGTCTCGCTGCTCATCGTTGGCGGTTTCTTTGCCTTCTTCGCCATCGACCTCCTGCTTCATTCTGTCGGCAAGCATGACCAGCCCAACGCAAAGCCCATCGGCTACCTGGTCATGCTGGGCGATACCCTAGAGAACTTTGTCGACGGCATCGTCATCGGTAGCGCTTTTCTGCTCAGCCCTGAAATCGGCATTGCCACGACAATTGCCGTGGTCGTGCATGAGATTCCCATCGAGCTTGGCGACTTCGCTGTGCTCATGCATTCGGGTTTCTCACGCAAGAAGGCGCTGCTCTGGAACTTCAGCTCTGGGATGATTTCACTCATCGGTGTGGTCGCTGCCTGGTATTTCGGACAACACATCGAGGGCTTCCCGCATCTGATGGGTCCGATTGCCGCAGGTGCGTTTCTCTACATGGCGGGTTCGTCGCTCATCCCGGCGATTCGTGAAGATGCACACTTCTCCAAGGCTGGCGTGCATTTGCTCATCGCCATCCTCGGCGCCGGCATCATGTATTCACTGTTGTTCCTCGAGTAAGCGACAAGCACGAGCGCAACAGAGAATGCCTTGATCACCCACAGCAAGGGAAGGGGTTCGGTTGGTCTAACAACCACTGAGCCCCTTCCACTCTGTGCTTTCTCTGAAAGCTTGATTCTTCGTGGCTGAATTTCAGTTACTTTTTTTCTGAGGCTTTTTAAAAGCAATTTTTCTACTACATTTTATAATATCAAGCTTTATAGTAAGATCTATTTTTATAGTAAAAAACAACCTGGAGTTATAAGAGTTACGAATGAACAGAAGTGCTAGAGAAAATACTGATCGACAAATTACTGATTGAGAAAATGCTGATTGAGAAAATACTGACCTGACAATACTAATTGGCTATTTTACAAATCGATTATGTCTCGCGCGCGTGCGTCACTGCACTTTCATGTCCCTAACCAATAATTACTCGTAAGACTACGACAGCTCTTATTGTTTGAGTTTCAAATAGATGACAAAGATGTTTCTATCTCTCTTTCCAACAACAACAAAAGCAAGCCCTCACCCCAAAACTATTGAACCATCCCATAAAAGCAAGAACACGACAGCAGTCGAGCGTTGCAGCATGGGTATGGATTGTCACAAGCGAAAGAGACGACATTAGCGAAAGGACAGAAGATGTCTAAGAAATCTGACGAAATCGCTGCTCGTCGTGCCGCTCTCGGACTGAAAGTGATCAGCAACGAAAGGGGAACAACTGCCTCGGCAACGACTCCGCCTCGGCTTCCCTCGGCACAGAACAACATGGTCGGCAGCGGCTTTGAGCGGCGTCGTCCAGCCAGCAGCGAGATTGCGGTCCACTCCGGTGTGCCAACTGCCCGAGATTTTCCCCGCGAAAGCAGCAACAAGCCCAGCCCCATCAAGGTCGCCGCCGTCAACGGCAACAGTGAAGACATTGAGGTCAAGGCTTCCACCTTCGCCCAGTGGCTGGAGGAGCAGTATCACGGCAACATTGCTCCCTTCGCCTTCCTCTCTGATGTGGCGCTCAACGTCAACGACCTACCCGATGATGCCGTGGTCGAAAAAGCCTGCCACATGCTGCGCAGCAAAGGATGGCAAATCGATGTGCATTACTTCAATAGTGCTGGCTGCCGCGCTGGCTCTGTCACCATGATGCACCCAGACTCGGTCGGCTTCTAAGCCGACCGAGTCTGCACCAACAATCCTAGCCGGGGAGCCATCCGTTCCCGCGGTAAAAGCAATATCGACCTGTCCAAGCCTATCTAGATTGGTGGACCGCCGATTATTAGCTCCCTTGTCACAACTGAACCTTAGCTCAATACCGCAGTCATGCTTTAGGGCATGACTGCGGTAGGTAAGTCTTACCTTTAGCGCACCGCAATATTTCAAAAACCAAGCTTCAACTACTCGTTTTAGTATTAACAAAGCAACCACAGGCTTTAGCCTGGCCTTCAATTTTCCCAAGGGCTAGTTTTTGTTCCTGCCACATTTTCCTGCCCAGAAAGATCAAATCAATTCAATCTCGCCGAGTGATTTTTCTAAGAGCAGAAACGTAACAGCTTCGCGCGAGCGAAGAAGCGAATAGTGATATCAGTTAGCGATAGACGAATTGTGCAAACTGACTAATTGCATATTCATGAGTTTTTCTCTGATAAGACTCTTCAGGCTTAGCTCAAGAGCTTTTTAAGCGTATTTGCTTTATTGCTTCTCTCATAGATATTCTCAAGTTCTATTTTCCTTTTACCGCATAGCAGCTCAACTTCAAAACTAACAAACGCAAACCAATAACCACTACCACCTTATGCACCGAAACACACAGCCTTGCCAACTTGGCCGCGACACGCTTTGGCTCGTCAAAATCGACGGCAAACTGGAAGTAATTGCTACCGCAGCCTGCGGAAATCAAGACGGTAGTGCCCAGGGCTTCTTTTTGCCGGGTAGCGAACCTTGCCACAACCTTCAACAAATTACGGAAGTTGTTCGGCCCATCATCATCGACGAAAACGTTTCACCTCGCCCCAACGGTTTTCGTCCAGCAGCCGATAGCCTCTGGCTCGTAGTTGTGGAATGCCGCTACAACGTGGTGAAAGTTTCCGCCGACGGCAATGGCTTTTTCATTCCCGGTCAAGAGCCCTGCTGGTTGCTGCCCCACGTGGCGGAGTGGCTCGAACAAATCTTCCCCACTTGAACACAGCTAACAAACTTCCTAACAAACTTCCTAATATCCACAATAACAAATTCAACTAAATCAAATGAATACCATTGCTACAACTTCACTCACGGAGGCACAAGCAGTTCCTCTCACTGTCTTTATCGTTGCCTTGTGGATTCTCGGCACCGCTGCTGCAGCCTGGCGTGCCGAAATTAAACCAGGGCGCAAGGCTGAGATTTTCGAGCTGCTCTACTACCTCCTTGTCGCACCAACGGCGGTGGCGTTCACCATGCGACACGGCCTCAATTCACCAGGTTTGATTTTGCTTAGCTTGGGCTGCGCCTTCGGACCGATTACGGTATACAAACTAGTGCATTACTACAATTGCAAACGAGCCTGGCAACTGGCACCAAGACTACACACCTGGCTTATCGACAACTTTGCCCTCCTCGATGTGGATGGCGACGGTCTAGTTAACCGCGATGATATTGATAGAGTTTGGTACCTGCTGAAAATGACTGAGAAAGAAGGTGGTGCCCATTCGCAAGCGGCCAAAAATGACCAAAGAATGGCTGGTTATGCCGGTTATTTTCTCTGCGATATCGGTCATGTTACAAACACGATTCTCGTTGGCTCACCAATGTCTGGTGGCATGACCAGAATCAAAGTCTTCGCCATGACCGTTCAAGACGTGGAGGCTTTTCCAGAGAAAGCGCTTCTCCGCTTTCAGCGCGAGTTTCCCCGCGGCTAGACGAGAGAAGTACTGAAGCCGAGAATAAGCAGTCGCAGTAACAGTGGCAAGACCACACCCTTGAGGAAGCTCTGGCTACCAGGGTGTTCATATCTCTATGAACACCCTGGTCAGTCATATTTCTGATTAGTTTGGCCTCCACGAAGAGACTTTTAGCCAGCCCAGCCTTGGCCTAAAAAAAATCGCCAGCTACTACTCTTTGATATAGTACAAAGATTTAAAAAAATTCCGAGCCGGGGCTGCGGCTGTCTGCAAGCGTGAGCTTACAAACAACCAACAACCCCGGCTGCGGAATCGACCAGAAGAGCACTGCCGCCAGAGACTGCCGAAGCAATCTTGAAACGGCAGTGCTTGTCGCTACTTAGCTCTGGTCTAGGTCGATGATTGACCTCTCGCTGTGCCGGCTGATTTAGCCGTGCTGGGCGAAAGCGAAGGCCAACTTGTCGTTGCCGACGCACGGGCCTTGGCAGACCTGCGAGCCGAGCATGATGACCTGGCCGAAGAGACGCTGACTGATGGAGCGAGCATCCTCATCGGATGTCACTTCCTCCGTACGCGCGGTGGAACCCAGCTGGGGGCGCCGCAGCGACGGAATGACGGGGGCGTCCATGTGACTGCCCTGTCCGTAACACATATTTCCGTTCATGGTAGTAAACCTCACTTTGAGTTTTGGGTTGCGGGGTTGAGAGAGAGAGGCTGAAGTAGCCTTACTTGTCTTCCACCTCGAGGCCGTCCGTGTCCAGCTGGAACAGATACGACAGGAACGTCGTAGCGTACGCACCGGAACGGAGGCTGAAGCAGAAGCTGACAACCTCGTCGCGAACGTCATAGGACAGATCGTTCACGAAGATGAAGGCAGGGCGGCGAGGACCGGGCCGACCGTTGAAGTTCGAGAGGAAGATTTCCTTGGTCTTCCGATCGAGTTGGTCAGGCACAGCCTGGGGGCACCACTGCCGATAGAATGCCACGGACCGATCATCACCCGGGAAGTACAAGGGAATGACCGGCTCGCCGTCTTTGTCGACCTCGAGCGACTTGACCGAGATCTTGGCTCCCTCGTCGTTGACGTCGCCCAGGAGCTGGTTGAACCAGTATCCCTGGAAAGCGCCCACCGACAGAGAGAGGTCGTCCTTCAGCTCACGAACCGCACGTTCGATGCACTTCGTGCTGAGGATCTTGTTGACCAGCTTGTACTCGATGAACATGTTCGCCATCTTGTACACCGGCTTGCCGCGGTAACCAATCGCCTCGAGCAGTTTCTTCATGTCGAGGAAGCAGTAGAACTGCTCGGCGACACTCTGTCCCTTCTCTTCGGCGACGCGCTCAGCTTCTGCCCACTTGGCCGCCAGCTGCCGGCGCAGCTCGTTGGCCTTGGGGTGGTCGTTGTTCTCGACCACTTCGCAGATGAACCGCTTGACGCCGGCTTCCAACCCGTTTTCGATCAGGTCGACGCCGACACCGAGCAGATTCTGCCGACGCCCCAGACGCTGCCGTCCGAAGAAGTTCGGCACACGAGGGACGCGCTTGCCCTTGTGGTCACGCATGAGGAACTCGAGACGCGGTGCCAGGTATTCCTCCAGCTGCTCGCGCGTCTTGCCGGCGACGATCAGCTTGATCTGGAAGTGGTTGCCTTCCAGGTGGCCCTTGCCGAGCTTCTTGGTGCATCGACGTGCATCTTTGATAAAGAAACCATACTCCCGCAGGACGTTCTCGTCCGGGAAGCAGTGACGCCGCACATGCTCGAGGTCCACGCCTTCCAAGACCACCATCTGCGCACTACGTGCGGTGCGGTCCTTGAGACCCGCGGCGGTGATGTTCTTGACCGGCATGTTGAGCAGTCTGGCCAGCCCCTCGATGGCGGCTGGGGTAGTGTGGCGATACTTGACCAGGGTGACTGCGACCAGGGGGCCCTTGGCAGAATCGAGGTCTTCCGGATTGGGGAAGTCCGACTCCACCGACACCGTGCACTGAAGCCCCGGCTGCCGTTCCTGGACGACGAAGTCATCGGGGTCGGCCTTGTGCTGCGCAGCCCACACATCGAAGTTTCCTGCGAAGTTGCGGACGGCAGCGGTGGGCACGAAGCCGATACCTGACGTCATTGTGATGTCGTTAATCTTAGCCATGTTATACACCTCTAGGTTTTTGATCCGTTCTTCTGAACGCAGCGGTTGCTGCATCCTTGTGCGGACCGACGTTGATAAACCGAAGAGCTGAACGGGCCCCGCGCGCTACCGCGGAACCGTGTTGCAGCGTACGGCAGGACCTCATCACGGTTGTGACAAGGCCTGTCAGGCTGCTCCCTTTAGAAGAGCCTGAAGCGGGGTAAGACCGTTCACTGTTCGCCGGGATGGCGAACTGTTACTAGGCGGCCGGAGCCTCAGGAAGAAGGTCGATAAGGTCCTCCATACTCTTCACGACCAAAACACCGTCCGGGATGACGGCGGGGTCGTACTTGCGATTGCGGTCGACGAGACACGCTTTCATCCCCACCGCGAGCGCTGGCAGGATGTCGTTTTCCAGGTGATCGCCGATCATGAGGCAGTCACCAGGGTGGGCATTGTTGCGGATGTACGCCCGACGGTAGATTTCGGGATCAGGCTTGCTGACCCCTTCCACGAAGGAATACACACGCAGTTCTTCCGGGAAGTACTTGCCGAGATTGTCTTCAGCGAACAAGCAATCCACCGGGAATGACCACAGGTTAGATACGAGGCTCAGCTTGTAGCCGCGGCCCTTGAGCACCTTCAACGCACTCTTGGCGTCAAAGAAAACTCCAGCGCACGAAGACTCATGGTCGACCACGTCCTGGAACTGTTCAACCTGTGTGGGGTTGACGGTCAGGTCGAAGCGACTGGCAACTGAGCGAAGAAAACCGACCGCGTCACGAACGTCTGTCGTCAAACAAACATTCAGGAACGCCGGGTCCACTGACCGCAAGTCCTTGGGGTCAATGGAGTCTACTTTGTAGCCGAGAATTCGCTGCGCATCGAGGATCGGTTCACGGTTGTCTGACCGTGCTACCGTTCCCCAAAGGTCTACGCAAAGCGTACTGATACCCGACAGTGTCGAGCGCCAGTAGTCACGCGAATTGACGGCCAGCTGACGAGTTGTGTCCATAGTCTGGCTCCTTTTCTTTTAAATGGCTTGAGCTGCCGGCCAGTTCGCTGAACTGGTCGACTGCTCTTCAAAATGCTGGGATGGTGCCCGGCTCTAGGCACATGAGTGCCTAACGAGAGAGCCGGGCTCACTAGTTACACTGGGCACGCCGATTGGCCTAGCGGTCCGAATGGTCAGACCACGTAAGTCACTTCAGCAAAGATGCCCCGAGGGATGCGCCGGTCGAGATTGGCACCGAGGGTGTGGCAGAGGGCGACCCGTCTCATGGAAGAGTCGAGGTCGACATGCAGCACCGCAAAACCCATTTCGATCAGCTTGTGCGCAGCAGCCACCAGAGCCGGTGGGCAGTTGCGATGTGGCAGAACGGCGAGGAGATCCGCTTCTTCAGCCGTGATCGCCTTCTTGTCGAAAGCGTGGCCGCAGAAGTTTTTCACCTCTTCGTACTGGAAACGCACGACCACTTGGGCCAGAGCGTCGGTGGCGAAGTTGACACGGCCGGCGCCAAGAATGACGTCGACATTGCCTTGAGCGTAGGCCGCAGCTGCGCGGTCAGGGGAAATCTCGCCGGGGCCGTACTGAGCGTAGGTCGCCGTCAAGGGTTCCGCTGTGTCGTCTCCCGAGGGAACGTCTTGCCGAAGCAAGGCCGCAACCACGAGTTTGACCGACATTGGCATCTGATAGATGGCGCGGGCGTTGGCAGAGATGGGCTGGGAGATGCTGGTGCAGGTGACGCAGAACACACCGCCATCCTCCAACTTGTTTGCACGACAGGCGTCACCATCGTGGCCAGAGATGGCGCACGGGAGGCAAACTTCCGGTCCGATGATTCTGAGTTGTTTTGTCATAATTTCTCTTTTCGTAAGCCTAGCGATGCCAACTACCACAACAACAGCAGAGCAGCTCCCGGGGACGGACACCAAACCAAACGCTCAACTCTGCAAGTGCTTCATCCGCCAGCTGGATGCTGGAAGATTTAGCGGTGAGAATGGTGCGCTGGCTAGGTGTTTAAGGGAACTGAAGAAACTCTTGGTGTATGTGTGTAGAAGGATAGTTGGACCTTAAGCTAAAGTTATCAAGAGAAGCAATAGTTATTTCGCCCACGTCATTAAAGTTTATGCTTGGCGATTGCGCCCCTGGCGCTATGTAGAGTCAGGCAAGAGCCTCCCCCAGGGCATGTGGTGTGGAGATTTAGAGACTCATAAAGCACTTTTAGCTCAAGCGATAAAGCTAGTAGAAGCTCACGCAGTGGGCGTATTTACCACACTGAGAGCTGCTTAATGAACTAGCAAAGCTCGCTAGAGGACAGTTTCGAGCAGAAATATGAAACTATCTCGCTCTATCAAAGGGAACATCCGTGAACAAAAATCATGCTAGCGGAGCTTCGCCATTGTTACAGAAAATCCGAAAAGCCTGCTTGCACAAGCCACGCAACCCTCTTTACAACTCAAAATGCATAGCCTGTCAGTGATTGCAGTTTTAGCCAGAGACAGCATTTGCGCTAACCAAATTTTCATTAACCGCATCTAATTATTCAGCTATTTGTTCTTGCAGGCTCATATATCTACGGTAGACATACTGTCTCTCTTTTAAAAATCTCTGGAATCGTAAATATCACGCGCTAACTCCTCTTCAACACTCCACTCTCTCTTCTTATCCTCTCACCAACTTTTTGCGTGAGTAATAGGCGACCGAGAGTGCGAATGGTTTTGTCTTCCGAAGAGAGTGTGCGTGCGCTATTTGCGGTTTCTTTGGCGAGTGACACGGGTTCGAGATAACAGCCTAAGCAGCTCAGTCTCTAGCTCTTCTGTTTTTTCTAAACAGTCTTCTTAAACCAGAAGCTCTATTCCGTCGGTGCCAATCCGGTACCTGAAGAAGAGCTTCGCAAAAACATGGAGTCAAACTATGAACATTCGTGAAAAGCTCATCCACGGCCTCAACTCTGCCTTCAGCGTCGAGACCACCGTTGCGCCCAAGTCGCTCTACACCAGTGCCGCCGCTCGCCTGGCAGAGCTCTTCCCCGACCTGAACGTGCCCGGCTATGACCGCAGTGGTCACATCCGCCACCTCTCCGGTCCCTCTGGCATGTTCGCCCAGCCGTTCCTCGGGAGCGCCACCCAGCACGCCAGCAACTTCCTTGCCACCAGCACCATCTCGCAGGCCTTCAGCCTGAGCAATGTCACCCTCGTCGACGGCGTTTCGGAAGAAATGCCTTTCGGTCATCGGGTCGCCTACGCTCAGGAAATCGTCCTCAAGGATGGCACCAAGCTCCCCGTTCGCGGCGCGCACATGCACGTCTCGATGGACAAGAGCGGCAAGATCTTCAACGTCACCTCGACCCTCAAGTTCGGCCGTCGTCCGGCTGCGCTCGGCAAGGTGATTTCGGCTGACGACGCCATCGCTCTGGCGAAGGCCAAGTTCGCTACCCTCACTCGCCGCCTCGGCAAGAACGACAAGCAGTACGCCAAGGACCTCAAGGGTGCCATCGACACCTGCTCGGCCTCGGCCAAGCTGGTGCTCTCCGAACACGCCGGCAAGTTCGACGCCATCTACGAAGTCCAGCTCTCCACCTGCGAACCGCGTCAGCTGATGCTGTTCCTGGTCAAGGCGAAGACCAAGGAAGTGGTGCACCACCAGTCGCTTCTGCACTACTCGATCTCGAGCACGGCCACCCAGGCCGGTCTCAATCGCGTTCCGGCGAAGTGCTTCCTGCGCATCCCCGACCCGAAGGTGGCCATCCCGAAGCAGGTCGTCGACCACTTCGTCGAGAACCTCCCGGACCCGAAGCTGCTCAAGAACGAGCGCTTCGACATGAAGGTGCGCAACGGTCGCAAGTGGGAGACGTTGGCCGCCAAGGCTGACGGCACCTACAACTTCGACGCGGTCAAGGAAGTCGATGCCTTCACGGCGGTGGCGACGTTCGTTGCCATCAACACGCAGATGGTCTTCTTCGAGGCCATGGGCATGAAGAAGCAGGATCGGCCCATCCCGGTCTTCATCAACGACCCGAGCGTGACGGACAACGCCTATTTCGACCCGGAAGGGTACGAGATTCACATCGGCGTCGGTTCCGGACTGCCCAACGGGTTGAACAAGTGGATCGGCTTCGACCTCGGCGTCTCCTGGCATGAGAATGGCCACCATGTGGTCATGCTGCAGACGCCGGGCAAGGACCTGCCGGGGCCGGAGGGTGGTGCGCTGCATGAGAGCACTGGCGACATGTGCCAGCTGATCATGCAGTACTGGTTCGCGCTCGTCTTCGGTTCGGCCAGCAGTCAGGCTCTGACCGTTGCCGACATCAAGGCGGACAAGCGCATCATCGGCCTTTATGCGCTGCCGCCCAACGGCATCCGCATCCAGCGCAACACCAAGACGGTCCGCGACAAGACCGGCGAGGTGCACGATGATGGTGAGATCTCGGGTGCGGCCACGGCTGACATCCTGGAAGCCTTCCTCACCAGCGATGCTTCGGCCGACGTGGCCAAGATCAAGGCGCAGCTCGAGCTGTACGTGAAGACCTACCTGCTGGCTCTGGCCCTCGTGCCTCCCAGCAAGGTGACCTTCCGCGACATGCGCCGGGCGTTCGTCAGCGCCGATGGTCAGCTCAGTGCCGGTGCCAACAAGGCCGCCATCGAGAAGGGCTTCAATGATCACGGCATCACTGCCGGGACCACGCCCGTCGCTGGCAAGACCGGTGGCAAGACCAGTGGCAAGGGTCGTCGTCGCAAGAGCTAAGGCTCAAGCACGGCGAAACCTGCTACGGGTTTGTCTGTAAGCAACAAAAGCTAGAAGGGGGCGCGGTCCAAAAGACTGCGCTCCCTTCGACGCTTTTACCAATTCGCAGCACTCATTTAAGCGTGCATCTCAACGTTCACATCTTAGGAGAACATTACATGTCCGGAATCCTGTTCCTCATCATCCTCGGCGTTGCCACCTACGCCTGCCACAAGAACGGCTTCTTCACCAGCGAAAGCAACAAGGTGATCGGCGGCGTCTGCGCAGGCATCGGCGCCCGCTTCTCCCTCGCACCGAACCTGGTGCGCGTCCTCGCCGTCATCGCGCTGCTGGCCTCTGCTGGCGTCGTCGGCGGCCTCTATCTCGCCCTCTGGGTCTCGCTGCCGAAGCGCTAAGCGCTGAAGGGCCTTAAGTAAGGCATTAGGAAGACAGGTGTTCAGCTGAGCTCACGCTCAACTGTTTCACCTGTTTTTCTTTTGCCAGAATACTAGTCGACCGGTCTATTAGCAATAACAGTCCCGACATTTCCAGCCGCTGTTCAGACCGATCGAACTTCGGAAAGCCGCCTGATTGCGTACTCATCATCCCAGCAGACAGCAGCTTCCCATGCAGCTGATGCTTGCCCGGCGATGTCTAGAGCAACGCCGTCTAGACCGGCGGCGTTGTAGGGCAGTGCTAAGTCGAGATCGGGGACGTCGACGTGCGACTCGTCCCAGTCGATCAACGCCACCCTATTAGATGTTATGCGGATGTTGCCAGGGTTATTGGGATTGCCATGGACAACGCATGTCTGACGCCCACTGAGCCGCGTCCACGCTGATCGGCATCTAGCGACGCCCTCCGGCGGCATCCTGCCGAGGTCGATCTTGGTACCCGTATCGGCGTGCAGTAGGTCGGTCGATGAGCGCCAACCTGGGCGCTGCGGCCAACCCAGCGTCAACCGATGCAGCAGGAGGAGCGTGTCGGCAACGCGACGCCAGTCGGCCTCCGTTACGGGCGGTCCGCCCTCCACGTATGTCATCACCACGAGACCATTAGCAAACAGTCGGCCGTCCTTTGTCGGGATCGGCACTGGCACGCTCATACCTGCACGGTCGAGATGTTGAAGTAGCTCGGTCTCCCAAGTGAGATCAGCGTCGCTTCTAGAACCCAGACGACCGACCGCGAGTTTCCCGTGAATACGCAGGCTCCATACGTCGTTGGCAACTCCACCAGCGAGTGGTTCGATACGAACTGCGTCTTCACCCCACTGCCCCAGTGTTTCCCATCCTAGTCCAGCCATGACATTTCCTTCAGCTATTTCTTCGGCATTTCAAACAACAGTTTTTCTGCTGGGCGACCGCGAATAGCCATGGCTTTCTTGCGATCTTGTTCCGCTAGATTTAACTGACCTAGCTGTTCATAGGCCTTGGCACGCCCTTCATAACTGGCTCGAGCTGATTCCGGCGACTCATCAATAGCCACACTATAGTCTTTAATCGCTTCTTTCCATTTTTGCAAAGCGGCATACTCACAGGCCCTGTAATAATAACCATCATCATCAAGGGGATTCGCCTTGATCAAAATATGACAATCACTCAAGGCCTTATCGTGCTGCCCCAAGCGGCTCAGCAAGCGAGCCCGACTCAACAAATCACGATAAGAATCGGGCTCAAGCTTAAGAATGAGATTGAGATCGCTCAACACGTCTTTCGGCCTTCCTAGACGGTCATAGATATTTGCTCGCGATCTAATCGTTGCTATCTCGTTTGGGCGCAGTTTCAGCCTGGTGTTCAAGTCTTGCAGTGCTTTGGCAAACTGCTTCACTTCCAAATAGAACATTGCTCGATGTTTGTAGAGATCAGCGTCGTTGGGATCTAGCGAAATAGCTTTATTTAAATAAGCCACGGCCTCATCAAACTTACCAGACTCGGCCAGAGCAAGGGCAAGATAGCTGTAGCAATCGGGCACCGTAGGATCAATCGCCAGAGCTTTCTTAAGATACGCCAGCGCCTCACTATTTTTATTCAGAAAGTAGAGGCTAGCAGCAGCCACCACATAGGCTTCAGCCAACAATGGCTTACTGGCTAGAGCTTGATTGCTATCGGCTAAAGCTCTTTCAATGTCAGACCTGGCATGCCACACTTTAGCTCGACAGAGAAGTGGCCAACTCAAACCAGGATTAGCAAGAACCAGGCGATCGCAGCGCTTAAAGGCCTCAGGATATTGACGATGCTCAATCAAGGCTTGAATTTCACCAAAATACGGTGGCACCGCGTGCCCACCATCACTAACATACTTTTCGGCGGCTAAAAGTGGAAGCGGAAAAGATAGCATCACTGAAGACACAGTCACGGCAAGGACCATACTGCCCAAGGCGAAAAGCCGCAGATATGAAGAAAGCTGCCAACAAGCATTCGACATAAGGGAGAGACCTAGAAATTGTTTGCAATTGAGGGCAGGCATTGCCAATGTTAGCTTCTTGCACAAGTGACTTTCTAGCATATCAGAGCTGATTTAGTCGCTAGCGGTTTGTTCCGAATGAACGCCCAGAAAAGGCCAAACTTCTTGGCTATAGTTATAGACGTTCCCCAGGAAAACCAGCATCAGAACAGCACCGCTGAAGGTGCCCAAATCATAATGTCATTGCGCATAGAGACAGAGAAAGTCTCCTTGCGCTTTTTCGCATTTCGCCACCACCCATAGTGGCACCGCGCTAACTGTATAATTGTATTTAATGTCAAACTACTCGATGGCAATCGGGCCCCGCTAGCGCTTCTCGCACTAGTACACCCAGCCGCTACCGGAGTCTTCAGAGCCGCGAACATGACAACGCGCTATATGACGAAATCATCACGGCACGGCTCTTTCAGTCATTCCACAACCAATTTTAAAGACTCGTTGACCACGTTAGCAGGCGTCATTTTCATCAACAGAAGGTAAGTTCGTCAGCTACGCCAGGCGACTATCAGGCGGCCATGCGCCTTTCACTGGGGAGATTACTAACCATTGATAAATGTGCTGGTGCTTATCTACTGTTTTATATATCCCTTCTAACTTTATTCAAGAGCTTTCTCTTCCACCTGTAAAAACAACAATACTTTTCTTCCCACCCAGTTCGCCAGACAACGCTGTCTGACGGACAAACACCCACGAAAGGAGAACCCCATGACTTGGCGATGTTAGAGAACTAAAAACTCCGACCGTGACAGTGCTACCACCCACTGTGTTAGTCGGAACAAATCCTTGCGATTGGCGGCGGTAGACGAAGAGCAATCTTCTGAAGCAGTCATACCAAGGTTCTACAATTCAGTGTCGTCATGCTGAGTTGGGAGGTACCCGTTGCTAGCCGTGGACCCGGTTGAGCAGCGGTGTATCAATATTTTGACGCACAGCACAGGCCACCCCGAAAACATGACCTAATGCTGCGGACCTAAAGGTGAAAACTCGAAACATCGAGTCGCTCACCGGCTTTTCGAAGATAAATAATTATTTTCGATTAGTTCAGATGTAGTTTTCACTCATGGACAGAACCTGAGCCTATGCATCAGGTTCGAGTCTTACAGCAGACTGCCGACTTGAGTGCTGTTAGCCGGTTATGGCTAATCCAGCACTGGGTTAGCCGAGGGGCAGTCTGCTGGAGCCGAGGGCGCTTCTTTCTCACCTAAATTATCGAGAAAGAGGCATTATATTTTTTAATCAATAAAGGGCCTGTCCTCGAGGCTCGAGCAGCATTCCACGAGTCGTCAACTCAAGGAGTGCTGTGAGTCACTGCTTTCATCAGCGGTGGTCCGATTAACCTCAACCCGCAAGCCTTCGGGTAAGCGGTGCAAAGCAAACGCAGCAGCGAACTGCCTTTGGCGGTTGCTGTCGAGCCAGTGTGCTGCTTTTCTCTAGAGAATTTTCTATATAAATAGAATTTTTCTCTATGAGATTAGCAGCACCAGTCGAGTTCGGCTCTGGGGTCGAGCTCCTAACAGTCGCGCCTAGCGAGCGCGGTCATGACTGACAAACATGACTCCCGTGAGATGTTTAGCGATTGGTCCAAATCGTTAATCACCTTAATGCCAGGAATGAGAACCGGCATAGGGACAAGCTTAGAGAGGTGTCTTCGCAATCAAGCAAGCGCGAGGCCTTGGCGGTGGTACTCCTGCCGCGACACCCTCTCTATCTCCATCGCAAATAGGAAAGAAAGAATTTTTGCACAAGGTCTTTTCGGCTGCACTCAAATGCGAGTGACAGGCATAGACCTTGGACAGGGCACAGGTAAAGCCTGAAAAACCTTGCCCTTCCTCCACCTCAGGCAAACCAAAGAAAGCACCATCCATGAACACCATCAACGCCAGCCTCTTCGCCTCCTTCGCTCCCGCCGTCTTCAGCGACCGCGCTGAAGTCCAGAGCATCGACACGCTCATCGGAACCATTTACAGCGAATGGCAGAAGGTGAGCGAACTGGCTGCCAGCGCCAAGAAAGCATTGTTCGCTGTGAAGTCGCACCGCGGCACCTATGAAGTGGCGCTGAATCAGAAGGAGAACACCCGGCGTCGCGCTGTGATCAACAAGCAGAGCGCTCTCGTCTGCAATTACGCAGCGGCCGACTACGCCTTCCGCTTCTTCGGCCAGAGGCTGGTGGCAAACACGCGCACCCTGGCGGCACTGGTCCCCGAGCTGGTCAAAGACAGCAAGATCTGCGCCGGCAACTCCAGCATCAACGATGCTCGCCGCAGCAACACTGTGGTCTGCGTCCGCCTCATCACCGAAATGCCGGACTCGCTGCAAGACCTGGCGGCTCAGTTCAAGCCCGAAGATGTCCTGCACATCGCAAGCGGCTCCGGCGACCTGATCACGCTCGGCCTGGCACTCTTCGACCACAACCAGGTCGAACGCTTTGCCGCGCCACTGAACATCCCCTACCAATACGGGGTGACAAGCCAACCGGCCTTCGTGGCTCTGGAAGAAAAGCTGGCGAAACTGGCTGCCACCGTCGAGCATACCGAGCGAGCGGCCCAGGCCTTCGAGCGCGCCCGCTCGCTGGCCGGCAACCAGGAGCAATTCAAGCAGCGCCTGGCCAATGTCAGCACGCCGGAACAAGCCCGCCTGATCGTCAAGGAAGCAGACAGGGCCATGCTCGACTATCGCGCGGCAGAACTGGCGTTGGATCAAGGAACTAGCGCCATCTACTATGCCAACCTGGCCTGCGAGCAACAGCTCAAGGCGGCCCCTCAAACGCACGGCGAAACGGCCAGTGGCCTCTGGGCCGTGGTGCAAACCAACCGCATTGCCGCCAAGTGCCTGCTGCTGAATGCCATGGACCGCCGCGCCAAGATGAAAGGAATGCTCCACACCAAAGACCACCATGACTTGCGCATGACCTGCTACCAGACGCTGGAAGCCGCGTTCGAAGCCATTCCGGCCAACTTCCAGTTCCCCTACCTCAACTTCCTGCACTGCCACTGAACCAAACATCGGAACATCAATGGACAACACCACCTTCACCATCATCGGCCTGCTCTTGATCGTCGCTGCCTTCCCGCTGTCGAAGCTGGAAAAGAGCGGCGGCACCTTCGGCGGCTTCGGCCCCGGCATCACCATCAAGTACGGCCGCCTGCTGGCGCTGATCGCTGGCATCGCCGGCGCCGCGCTGATCTTCAAGGGCGCCGGCGCGTTCTGACGAATCGACCCTCTCCTGCAACGAAAGCAACACGAGCAACACATGGACAAAATCTCGAGCACCCTCACCAACCTCACCGGCTTCTCGTTCATCGCCCGCGAGACCGCCATTCACCGCGAGCTGGCGCCACTCCTGGTGGACATGTACCTGCCTGACATCAACAACAACATTGTCGATCCGCGGCTGCCCGTCGACCTGGTACTGCCGAGCCGGCGAACCTATGGCCGCCTCAGCGGTTACAACGGCCGCGCCTGGCTGGTGCGTTACGACCAGGGCTACGTCGTGGTCTGCAGCGCTCCGATACGGCAGAAGCGCATCGACGCGCTGCTCGCCCTCACCGATGACGCCATCTGCTTCGCCACCGCCGAGCAAGATGGCAAGCCCGGGCCGCTGATGATCAAGTTCGAAGAGCACAACCACCTGGTTCTGCTGGACATGGTGCTGCGCGAAGCACTGTCCGAGTAGATCCGGCCCCAAGCAACAAAGGACTTTCATGAAATTTCGTATCGAAAGCCTGGAACACTTCGCTCTGAAAGGCAGCCAGTCTGACCCGGAGAAGCAGCCCTGCCCGTCAGCCGAATGGGACAGCCAGCGGCAGTTCTGGACGGTGGAAGTGAACAACCTGGAGCAGCTCGCCGCCATCTACGCGCAGAACAAGTACGAACTGGTGACCCAGTTCGAACCCTCTGCCGATGGCGAAATCGCTGGCACCATCCAGTTGATCGACTGCTGCCCCGACGCCCTCTTCTACACGCTGGGCTACACCATCGCCCCGTCGGTCGCGCCTCCAACGGGGCAGAGCGCCGGGTAGAGCGGAGGGTAGAGCACAGATTGCTCAATCATTCAAAGGAGAAATCATGGCCAAAATCACGCAGAAAGCGCAGGCAAAAGTGCCGGTGAGCAAGAAGGTGGCCTTCTCCTTTGGTGAGAAAGGCCCAGATAGTAAGAAAGACCTGGGCGGCAAGGGCGCCGGTCTGGTTGAACTGGTGGCGCTTGGTGCCCGCGTTCCGTGCGGCTTCACCATCACCACAGCTGTTGCTCGTGCCTACGCTCAAGAAGGTGTCATGCCCAAGCGTGTGCTCTTCCACCTGCGCCAGCAAGTGGCAGCGCTGGAAAAGGCAACCGGCAAGCGCTTCGGTGCTGAGGTAAAAGTTGGCACACAGCCGCTGCCCCTCCCTCTGATAGTCTCGGTGCGCTCGGGTGCAGAAGTGTCGATGCCGGGCATGATGGACACCGTGCTCAACCTCGGCCTCAACTGGGCAGCGACCAAGGCCCTGGGCCTGACTGTGGATGCGCGTTTCGCCTGGGATTCATATCAGCGCTTCCTTAACATGTTCGGCGAAGTGGTGCTGGGCATCAACAAGGAACTGTTCGACAACATCAAAAACCGGCTGCTGGCGCGGCACGGCGTTGATGAAATCGAGCAGCTGAACGTGGCCGCGCTGACGGAGTTGTGTGGCCGTTACCTGGCGATGGCGGAAAAAGAAAGTGGCAAGCCCTTCCCCCATGGTGCATGGGAGCAGCTGCTCATGGCAGTGGAAGCGGTGCTGCGCTCATGGAACAATCCCCGCGCCCAAGAGTACCGTCGCCTCAATGGCATCAGCGGCAACCTCGGCACGGCCGTCAACATCCAGGCCATGGTCATGGGCAACCGCGATGAGAAATCCTGCTCGGGAGTGGCTTTCAGCCGCAATGTGGTAACCGGCGCCAAGGGCATGTGGGGTGAGTTTCTGGTGCGCGGCCAGGGCGAAGATGTGGTGGCAGGTATCCGCAAGGCGCCTGACATTGCTTTGATGCGCCAGTGGAACGCAGAAGTCTATCTGGAGCTGGCTGAGCTGGTGGCAAAGATGGAACTGCATCGCGCTTTGCCGGTGGAAATCGAATTCACCGTCGAGTCAGGGGTGCTCTACATTCTGCAAGTGCGCGATGCCAAATGCACTGCAGCAGCGGCAGCCAGTGTAGCGGTGCAGTTCGTCTGGGAAAAGCGCTGGAGCAAAGAAGCAGCGCTGGCATTCGTCTCGCAAGAGGCTGTTGCCGCCCTTAAGGCACCGGGCTTCCACCCCATGTACCTGGCCACCGCCATCGAGCGCAACCTCATCGGCCGCGGCATCTCGGCGTCGCCGGGGGCAGCCTTTGGCAAGGTGGTGACAACATCGCAAGCGGCAGTGGAAGCGGCAGCCCGCGGTGAGAAAGTGGTGTTGGTGCGCCCCGACACTTCGCCCGATGATCTCTCGGGCATGATTGCCGCCGTGGCCATCGTCACCTTCGTTGGTGGTGCCACAAGCCATGCGGCAGTGGTGGCACGAGGCCTGGCCAAACCCGCTGTGGTTTCCCTCAATCTGGAAGTGGGTCAAAAGCTCACCGAAGGCATGGAAATCTCAGTGGACGGCAGCGGCCTGGTGCTTCTCGGCGAAGTGGAAATGGCAGAGCAAGTCAACAAAAAGGAGGTGAACATATTCCTCAAGTGGGTCGCCCAAGAGGAAGCGAAAAACTGGCCCAAGCCGCGTCTGAACTTCGACTACGTGGGGCAATCGGAGCGAGTGGAAACCCTCATCGCCGACTTCTACTTGAGCGATGCAATGGTGCGCGAAGCCCAAGGCAAAGTGCTGGAGGAGGAAGCTGTGACATTGCGCAACAAGGTGCACAGCGCCGTGGCGGAGAGACTGGCCACCTACATCGCCACTGCTATCGGTGGCGAGCTCTCCCACGGCAAGGCCAAAGACAAGTGCTACAACCCCGAGCTAGTAGCGGCCGAACATAAAGAGCTGAACGAGGGCTTTGCTGTCGAGTTCAACGACGCAAGCGCCTGGGTACGGCCCATTGTAATTGCTCGACTGCAGACCCAGACGACGGCAGACCACCTGCGTTTTGCTGAGCTGGCAGCGACCTGCTTCAACACCCCAGTCTGGTCAATCAGCTACGGCGGCAAGAAGTGGGGGGCAATTGCCCAGGCGCTAGTGGGATTCTTGAACGGCACGCTCAGCCACAGCGTGTTTGCCGACCATGCATTCGACCTGCAACACAATGGCGGGTCGGTGTTTGGCAAGAATCGGATGGTGACCGGTGACCGCGATCAGATTCACGGCCTGCTGGAAAGCAAGAAGCACGCGCGCACCATAGAAGAACTCTTCAAGAAGTTCATCATCCACGACGCCTGCGACGTCTACGACCGTGACGACCGGCAAATGGCTTCGGCAGCGGTTGTGGCGCTCTACGAGCGGGGGCGCAAGCTCTCGCTCTGGACGTCCGCTGCGGCCAAGAAGGAACCGACGAGCACCATTGTGTTCGCCGAAAGCCTCAAGCCTTCCGCGCTGCCGCAACCCGGGCCAACGAAACCCGGCCTAACGGCGCTAAAAGACCCGCACTACGCAAAGTCGATTGAAGGGGCAAAAGCGGAACTGCATGAAGTAGTCGATTATTTCAAAAAGCCCAGCAGTCACGGGTTGAAGATCGCCGCTATGGGAGGCGCAGGCAGCGGAAAAAGCCAAATGGCACAGGCAATGTCGCAGAAACTAGCTAAGTCATGGCCGGACGACCTCCTGATGATCGACCCGCAAAACGACTTCGTTGACCTCGAGAAAGGCAAGCTCATCGACGAATACTCAGGTCAGACCGCAACCTCAACCCTCACAGGAGGAAAAACCCTGGGCGAACTGCTCAAGGGCTACAAGGACTCCATATACAACAAGAACAAAGAGCCGCTAACCTTCACCGATAAGCCTCTCACAAACCACTATTTCAAAGGAGTAATCTGATGAATGACCGCAAACGCAGAGCGAAGAGAAAGGCAGCGCAAGCGCCGCCAGCTGCACGTACACCGCAACCGCCCTACCGCGGCAATCCGGTGCGCGTCGGCCCCTACACGGTGCTGGCTGGTGGCACCCGCTACCTCGAGAGCTCCGACCTGGACAAAGCCGACGTGCTCATCCCCCTGACGGGCTGCCAGGAACTCAACTTCGGCCAGCTCTACGAGCTCACCGCCGAGCAGCAACCCTCTGGCATCACCGCCTTCGCTCCGGGCACGAGCCACAAGGTCTTGGTGGGAAAGCTGCCCGACTTCGGCGGTGTTCCCGACAACTGGGAAGCTTTCCTGCGCGAGCTGGTGATACCACTGCTGGCATCAGGGGCAACCTTGATGGGCTTCTGCTTCGCCAGCCAAGGGCGCACCGGAACCTTCTTGGGGTCGCTGATTGCCATCCTCGAACCCGAGACCGACGACCCCATCGCAGCGGTGCGTCAGCGCCACTGCGAACATGCGGTGGAGAGCGTGGCGCAAGCCGAAGCCATCTTCGCCATCAAGGGCATACCCGTGCCCGACATCTACCGCCAGACCCTGAGAAGCTGAGTAATTTGAGGCTTCATCAGCACTTAGCCTAGTAACTCAAGGAGCAAACCAAATGGCTGACCAAACTCCAGTCGACCAGAAGTATGTGATCAAGATGTCCAATGGCCAGGGCCACGTCGAGTGGTACATGGGCCTGAGCGTGCGTACCCAAGCGCTTTCGGTCGACGAAGCGCGCACCTTCACCAGCCAGGCCGCGGCCGAAGAAAAAGCAACGGAAATCACGCGGCCGAGCATGCTCGCCGCGTTCTCCGGCGCCTTCTACGTCGACGGCGGCTGGTTCATCGAGGCCACCGTGGAGCCGCTCCCTTGACCGGGTAGCTAGCTCCGCCCGCCCTTCCTCCCTTCCGCCCTTCCTCCACAATCCTTCTCCCATCTCACGAAAGACACCATCATGTTCAAGACCAAGCTTCACGTCTCCGGCACCGAAGGCACCCACAACTACGTGGTCATCGCCGCCAGCCCCCTGGGCATCATCGCCGTGCGCCTGCTCAACAGCGACTGCTACCGCGTGCGCGTCGAGCCGGACAGCCCCGAGGGCGCCAACACCATCGCCAAGGGCCTGAGCCGCAGCAACGGCTGGAAGCAGCCCGGCGACAGCGGCCAGAACCGCTTCTCCATCGTCGTCTCGGCCAGCAACCTGCACGACACCATCGCCAAGGCCGTGGACGCCCTCAGCACCGGCAACAACAGCGATGACTGGAAGAGTGGGGACAACGACTGGTCTGCTGCCCTCGCCGCCGTGGCCATGGCCGGCAGCACCGACCGCGAAGTGCTGCTCGAGCGCCTGCGCCAGACCAAGACGCCCGGCGTCAACAGCGCCAGCAACTGGACCACCACCACCCTGCTGGCCAAGCTCGTCGCCATCGACTACGAGGCCGCCAACCGCGGTGAAGCCGTGGCGCTCCTGACCAAGGTCAAGGCCAGCGGCCTGCCCGGCGCCAACCTGGCCAGCCAGTGGTCCATCGAGACCCTGCGCAAGAAGGCCCTGCTGGCCTGAAACCGCGGCGGCGGCCTGCTACTGCGGCAATCCGCCAAAAGGGCAACAGCCTCAGTCCTGACGGACTGAGGCTGCGCTGCCATTCTCAACGTTCTCTGAGTAATCTGGAGCTGTTCATGTCCTTTACCTTCACCATGCTCTTGCTGATTGTCTGCTTCCTCAGCACCAAGAGCGCCGCGCACTACATCACCTGCACCTACGGTGCATTCAAGGTTGCGCTGCTCGGCAGCTTCGCCCTCTCTTCGGTGGCTCCGCTGCTGGTCGATTTCAACAACCCCAATGAAGGCATAGCCTTTCTGACAGGACTGGTTGGCGCCTTTGCGCTGCCGCCGATTCTGCTGCTGAGCTGCCGGGCCTTCAAGTTGCTGGTCAGAGCGTTTCAGAGGCAGGTCAACAAGATCCTGTTTGCCCGGGGTCGCGATCCGTGGATCATCACGTGGATTTGAGTGGGCTCGCCAACTCGTTCACGTAAGCCGCCCGCAATCTCTGACACTTCATCTTTACTCAAACCTAGGATCAAGCACCACATGAAAAGCACTCCCCGCGTCACCCTCGGCAAGAACGCCTGGATCAGACACGAAGGCAAGCTCCATGCCGCCATCGACGGTGGCACCATGCTGCGCATCCGCAACAACAGGTCACTGAGCGGCGTCCTCGAGCACGACCTCTGCATCCTCACCGACAGGGGCTGGCAAATTCTCCACGTCATCACCACGCCGCAAGTCCAAGGGAAGTGTTGGCAGATCGACAAAAAGAACGAAGCCGGGGCGACGAACGACCTCAAGGCCTACGCCGCCTTCCTCTACCAGGGCCGCCTGAAAAGACCGATTGCGGCAGTGAAACTGCACGGTCGTCCGCTCAGCAGCAGCCCTGAAAAATGCGACCGAGTTCGCAGCTACGAAAAGCCGAGCACCGTCAAAAACTAAGGCGCTGCAAGTCGAATATCAATCTCAACCTTCACATATTTAGGAAAATGACCAACATGAACACCCAGACCTGCCACACTCCTGCCGCTGACCAAACCTGGGCCGAAATGGATGGCTACCCGCACGCTGCTATCGAGGGCGGCACCATGCTCCGTATCCGCACCAACCTCGACGCCTACCAAGGCGTCTACCGCTCCCGAGGACATGAGCTCAATCTCCTGACTGACGGCGGCTGGGTGACACTGAATCAAATCACCACCCATTTGGTCCAAGGACCAAATGACACGGATCGCGCCGGAGCTACCGCTGAACTCAAGGCATACGCGGCGTTCTTGTACCAAGGTCGCCTGAAGCGACCGATTTCAGCCGCCGATCTTGGCCATCCCCAGGCTGGCACCGGCAACTTCTCTGCGGCCGAACAAAACTATGCGCTCAAGGCCAAAGGCTAAAGGCTAGACTAGACAACTAGAGAAGGTTCCCTGAGTGGCTGCTAACGGCAGCACAGGAAACCTTCTCCTTCCCTTTTCTTTTTCATCATTTATAACCGACCGGTCTAATACATGCCAGTAAGGGCAACAATTCAAACAAGCGATACGCTAGAATCTCTAATCAGTGGTCCAAGAGTAATACTGAGCAAATGAAGAAGCACGACATCAAACTAATTGTCTTTGACATGGGCCACGTCTTTGTCGACTTCGAATGGGAAATTGTTTGCCAGGGTTTTTACACCAGAGCAGGCATTACCAAAGAGCAATTCAAGCCAATCTTGAAGCACATCGGCTCCCTCGGTTATGAAAATGGCCACATAAATACCAGCGCTTTTTTGCAGGCCATCAACGAACAAATGGCAAGCCATGGCAATATGCATCCCATCAGTGAAGAAGAATTCCACCAGTTATGGAACGCTACATTTCGCGAAAACGATGACATGGCAAATCTCTTGCAGGCTCTAAGAAAGCAGCACAAGCTCTATCTCTTGTCTAACACTAACGAATCGCACTGGCAGTATTTAGATCAAAATTTCAAAGTCAGTCGCCACTTTGAAGAGTTGATTCTCTCTTACAAAGTTGGTCATAGCAAACCGCAGCACGAGATCTATCAGGAAGTATTGCGTCGCAGCAATCTAGCTGCCCATCAGTGTCTTTTCATTGACGACCTTGAGCCCAATATTCAAGCTGGCACACAGGTAGGAATGAACGTCGTGCATTTCAAAGATATCAATGACTTGCAGAGCCGCTTTGAGCACTTTGGCATTAGCTCAACTTGAGCGAAGCAAATCAACAAAGAGCGGGCAAATCATCTACCGAGATTGCCAAACAATTCATCGATACCAGACTCAGCTGCTTCGTCCATGTTTAGCGCTTGGTAGGAAGTGACAGTTTTGAATCCTTCCGGTAACTTCAGCCAATCTTTCGGGGCCGCCACGACTCTGCAGTTATTGCTAGCTACAAGTGTGGTTCTAGCATGACCTAAACAACTATAACCATAATTGAGCGGCAACAATGGAATCATTGGCGCGCCGTCAATCTTCTCCAAAATATTGTAGATAACAGTAGGCACATGCAGGTCAACGCCCTGAAATTCTGCTTTGCGTGGAAATCTGTCGCTGAACTTCTTCCCTTTGAATAAGGCAATTTGCTGCTTTGACCAATCATCAGTGGTGCTGTATGTCTGGCAAACAACGCCGTTAACTTCTTTTGTTCCGCTAGGCACAAGAGGAAACTTTGATGCCGAAGGCAAACCAATCAGAGTAAGACTCTTTAGCATGACGTCAGCAGGAGCGAATTTGGCTAGAGTTGGTTTCCAAATTGTCTTGGCGCGCCAATTGTAAGCCACCACATCGAATTTCGGTGCCTGGGCAATAATTGTTATGCCAGAACGAGGGCACTCAGAGCGCAAACCATTCTTATTGAGATAAACATCAATGTCACCAAAAACAATGCCATGCTGCTGTAGTTTCCAAACTTGATCCGGACCCGGTTTTTTCCCACTAATCAAATCACTAAAACCAGCTTTGTGACTGCCGAGAGGGCTAGTACTTGCCGGCGCTGCTAAAGCACTAGGGAACGGGAAAAAACTCAAGCCAACTAGCAAGAGAATTATTGAAATAAGCGCATGATTTATCCGCGAATTTTGCACCCAAAGTAAAACTTTCGTCGGAAGTAAAACCTTGTCTAAAACAGTCACTTTCGCCTCATCAAAATAAACAGGAAGCAATTCAAATGCGGCCACACCAGATAGGCAAAGCATTCAACGCCACTACTATTGAAGCAGATTTTCGTAACACTCAAAGCCCTTTGCGCCAACTCCGCTAGACAAAACGTTTGACAACATTACAGCGAAGCCCCCCTTGGCATCACCATCGAAAGCCTTTACTAGCAAGGTTTTTCCATTTTGGTTTAAGCTCAGCTCAGAAAGATATATAAGAAAGAAGCATTCAAGATGCTCTTTTCTCTTTATATAACTAACACTTCATTTGAGCTAGCAGAGGCTTTGATCTAGGTTCCATAGGTTCTCATCAAACCCTTTCTTAACGCTTACTTTCCAACCGAAAACTCCAATCCCCAGCCTATCGCCACTTCACAACTCATCTGCTTCTTGCGGTAGTTCTGGACTGGATTTCGGCAAAATTCGCTTTGACTAACTTTCTCGCAGCCTGTCGCTCAGTCTGTTAGTTAGGGTCTAGTCAGCGCATTGGTAAGCACAAATCAACCTCAACGGAGATCCAGATGGACCACTGTCAAAAACAACGCATCAAATTCACTGCACTGCGCGGGCTGCTCTCAGTCACGGCCGGTGTCATCTGTTGGTTCTTGCTCGGAGCCGCCGACACCAAGTTCGGCCTGGGCATCACTGCCAATCAAACTCTCTTTGTCGGCGCTGCTCTGACCATCATCGGCTGGTTCAGCACCAAGCGCATGTTCAGGTTCACTGAAGAGTGCATGAGCATGAAGGAAGGCAAGGGCGAGCGCAACCTCAAACCGGCGACCAAGAGCAGCCCTCCGCTCGACCGTCTTGCCACTCGACCTGCGACCGCCGTCAAGACCCTCAAGCCCGCGGCCGATTGTCCGCTGGAAATGGTCAACGGTGGCAAGCTCATCGCCAAAAGCCGCGTCACTGTCACCATCAACAAAACCGATGACGGTCGTACCGTGACGGTGACGATGAAGGGCATCGGCAGCGGCGAATTCAAGGGCGACAGCGGTGTGCGTTCGCGGCTCGAGAGCATCCCCGGTATCAAGTGGTCGTTCCCCAAGAACGATTCGGCCAATGGCGTTCGCACCATGGAAGGTGTGATCACGCCTTCTGCTACCAACGACAAGGTGGCTGCTGGCTTGATCGAAGTGGCTAACCGCATCGGTTAACCCTCGGCACTAACTTCACTGGCGATGGCGCACAGCCACTTGTGGCAATGCGTCATCGCCCTCCCATCAACAAGTCTTTTACTGCTCTAGTCAAAAACTAGATAAAGCCATGACCATATTCCTCATCGTCGGCCTCGTCCTCTCGCTGATCGGCATGTTCACAACCGAACAAGTCTCCAAGTTCATCGGTCCCACAGGAAGCGGAGGTCCCGGTGACTACCTGCGGGTGCTCCTCTCTGTTGGCTGGTTAACCCTCGGCAAGGTCTTCTGCTTGATCTTCGCCTTGATCTTCGCCCTGGGCCTCGCCATTCTCTACTGAGAGTGGCCGAGAACAACCCCACGTCCTGATTACTACCCAAATGAGCTTGTCACTTTTCAGTTGAAATTCGTCTGCCCGCTTCAGGTCAGTCGATGTTTTAGCAGCGAAAAGAGACAAGCTCATTTTCCTCACCGTAATTTTTTCACCCCGTTTCTACTATTTTATATAGTTATTAAGGACATTTTTTTAACTGAAATAAAAATTGATAAAACCTTGATACGATGAGCTTTTAAGCGAATTGAAAACTACTGGCGATGTTTTGAGGCATCGCCAGTAGTATCAATCAACTATCAGTTCGTCACAACGTCAAATCCGAGATAACGCATCAACGCTTGAGCGTCAATGTCGCGACCGCGGAAGTTACGGTAGGCCTGTTCCGGGGCGACTGAGTTACCCACGGAGATGATGGTGTCATGGAGGCGTTTGCAGGTGGCGCGGTGATAGTAACCGGCCTCGTCGAAGGCCTCGGCAGCATCGGCCACGATGGCGTCCGCCCAGAGATAGCAGTAGTAGCCGGCCGCATAGCCGTCGCCAGAGAAAATATGACCGAACTGGGTGGGCCGGTGACGCATGACGATTTCCTTCGGGCAGCCGAGTTCGGCCATTGTCGCCCTTTCGAAATCACCCGCATTAATCGGCTTGTCCGGTGTGGCCACCAGGTGCACTTTCATGTCATAGAGCCCAGAGGCGAGAAACTCGACCCGGTCGAAACCCATGTTGAAAGTGCGCGCCTTATTGAGCTTTGCCACCAGCTCGTCAGAAATAGGCTCGCCGGTCTTGTAATGCAGAGCGAATTTCTTCAGCAGCTCGCGAGTCATCACCCAGCGTTCATTCAGCTGACTGGGCAACTCGACCCAATCGCGCTTGACGGCGGTGCCGGAGAGAGACGGATAGGTGACGTTGCTCATCAGGCCGTGCAGAGCGTGTCCAAATTCATGGAACAAGGTGACCGCGTCGTCCCAGGAGATAAGCACAGGCTCGCCCGGTTTACCCTTGACGAAGTTGCACTGATTCGAGATCACCGGCGTGACGTTCTTGCGGAAGCGCTCCTGAGAACGGTGCTGGTCCATCCAGGCACCCGACCGCTTGCCTTCGCGAGCATAAGGGTCGAAGTAGAAAGTGCCAACGCGCTTGGGGCCCTTGCGCACTTCGTAGACAGTGACGTCTGGATGGATCACTGGAACACCTTCCAGCTTGACCATCTTGATACCATGCACCTTATTCGCGGCCCAGAACATGGCATCGCGCAAATTGTCCAGCTGCAAATATTCCTTGACCAGATTCTGGTCGATGTCATATTTGGCAGTGCGAACTTTCTCCGCGTAATAGCTGTAGTCCCAGGGCTCGATGGTGATCTTTGCGCCTTCTGAGTCGGCCAACGCCTGCATGTCGGCCACTTCTTCGTGAACTCGACCGACTGCCGACTTCCACAGTTTCATCATCAGGTCCATGGCCGCATCGGGATGCTGAGCCATGTTGCCGGCCAGTTTCCAGTGAGCGTAGCTCTCGAAACCAAGAAGTTGTGCGCTCTCGGCTCGCAGTTGGAGAATCTGGGTAATGATCTCGTTGTTGTCGTTGGCGTCGCCGTTGTCGCCGCGGCTGACAAACATTTTCCAGGCTTTCTCTCGCAAGCCGCGATTGGCAGAGAACGCCAGGAAAGGGTCCATGGACGAGCGGCCATTGGCGATCACCCACTTGCCCTTGAGGCCGCGCTCCTCTGCCTGAGCAGCGGCAGCATCGCGGAGGCTTTCGGGAAGGCCCGCCAATTGCTCTTCGGAGTCAAGCACAAGCGACTTACCGCTTTCGTCGGCGAGTTGGTTCTGTCCGAACTTGGTATACAAATTCGCCAGTTTCTCGTTGATCTCCTGCATGCGCTTTTTCTTGTCGACACTGAGTTCGGCGCCATTGAGCACGAAGGTCTCGTAGAGATCTTCGACCACGCGGCGCTGCTCGGCGTTCAGACGGCTGGTTTCGCGCTTGAGCCAGACGGCTTTTATGCGATGAAAGAGGGCTTCGTTGAGAAGAATCTCGTCGCCTGCGGCGGAGAGAATCGGACTCATCTCGGTGTCAATGGCCTGGATCACGTCGCTGTTCATGACCGAGGTATAGATGGAGAAAATAGTACCGGCGCGACTGAGATGGCGTCCGCTGTCTTCCAGCGCTTCGATGGTGTTCTTGAAGGTCGGCAATGACTTCTGGTTGGTAATTGCCCAGATTTCCTGCCGTTTCATGTCGATGGCCTGCAAAATCGCAGCCTTGATGTCTTCAGGCTTGATCTTGTCGAACTGCGGCAGACCGCCGTGTTTGCCGGTCCAGGGGGCAAGAAGAGCTGTCATTGAGGCTGATTGAGGTGCCTGGCCTTTCCGGGTCTTAGTCAGAGATTGTTTCGTCATATCGGTTTCCTTGTTATATGCAGAGATGCTGCACGCTGAAGGCGAAGAATATCGAGGCATGTAAAACTTTAGGCCTCTTAACCAGCTTGGAGGGCTTGATGGTTCATCAACTCTTTTTCCAGAACGACGGCACTGCCAACGGTGTCGTATTTGTCGGCCGATTATCGCCGGTCAAAAGAGTGACATCGTTATCTCTCTCGCTTCACAGGGGTCACTGCCGGTTGAGTCGCTCCGACCTGAAAAGTGAGATAGATTGTGATTGGGTAAATGTCTGGTTCGGATTTTAGGTGGAAAAAGGTGAGGAGCTGGGATACCTCAGGGTATAGCCCTGGGACCGTCAAACCAAGCGGCTCCGCGAGGGCACTGATGCCCGCTACAACGATTATTTCAACAAAAATTTATTACCTCCGGAGCTAATGAGGCTCATATCCAGTTCTTAGTCATGATAAAAGCTATGTCATTCTCTCATGCCTTTGATTCAATTTTGCTTATAGGCAGTTGGCGCAAGCTAGGCGAGGGTAACAGAGCTCGCGGCAAGGCCCTCTAGTATCTCAGCCAGGTTCAAAGAGAAAGTGGCATAGAGTATTTCACCCTAAGCCACTATCCCTTGCCCCGAGGAGGTCTAAACCCAAGAACTGAATCTATAAAAATTAGAGAGCAATGCCGCCATCGACATTGATCACTTGTCCAGTTATCCAACGAGCCTCATCGGAGGCAACAAAGGCGACAACATCGGCGATGTCCTCAGGCTGCCCCAATCTTCCTAGAGCTGTTTTGTCGATCATATACTGGTGGCCTTCTTCAGGAATGCCAGCCTTGAACATGTCAGTGACAGTTACACCTGGCGAAACAGAGTTGACTGTAATGCGTCGCTTGCCTAAATCCTGAGCCCAAATTCTCGATAGCGTATCGAGTGCCGATTTAGTTGCCGAATAAAGACTGGCACCAGTCATAGTGGCGTCTGCCGCTCCAGACGAAATATTGATGATGCGGCCGCCATCATTCATTTGGGGAAGAGCAGCAACTGTGGTAGCAATTACTCCTTTGACATTGACGTCAAACAAACGATCAAATTGCTCTGCATCAATTGTATCTATTGGTCCCATCTCAAAGACGCCAGCATTATTGACGAGAATATCAATTTTTGCGTTACCAAAGGCCTTAGCGACCTCTGCCACAACAGTTGCACTGTCTTGGGCTGATGTGACATTAGCTTTGACAGCCACGGCCTTTGAACCGAGCGCAGCTATTTCTGCCACAACTTTTTCTGCTGCACCCTTGTTGCTAGCATAACTAAGGACAACGCTAGCGCCCTCTGCTGCCAATTTAAGAGCGATTGCCGCACCAATCCCCCTAGACCCACCAGTAACTAAGGCCACCTTGCCTTCTAGTCTTTTAGAGACCACTTTTTTAGTTTGTTCTTGAACTGCTGTCATGCGTCCTCCTCGACCACTGTCTGATTTTGCTGAGCTAAGCTCGACTATTCGATTTACTCGCCTATTTGTTTTGCTCGATGACTCAATACTAGACCGGTCGTCTATAAACTGTCAACCCTTTACGGCGAAGTCTGACGAGAAGAGCTACAAGCAAAGCCAGGAAAGCCTTTTCAGGTTAACAGAGATTTTTCGCGGTTTTTTCCCCAGACATCAGAAGCAGCAAACAACCACAAATCAGCCCACAGTCAAGTTGTCAACAGAAACAACTAATAAAAATAGTGCAACAGCCAATTCCATGTACAAAAAAGCCATTGAATATCACTCAATCAATACAAACGCTATATACCAAAGAGCGCTTCCTGACAGCATTTGCCGCCGATTTGCCAACAGGCGCCATGCTATACTAAATATGCTGTGATGCTGCTTTCAAGCAACATGAGCGGTTACTACCAAGTAAGGTCCTCAAAATTGACCGAACCAGGCAGTTCACTGACAAAAATAAATTCATGGAACTCGCTAAACAGTGCCATGGAGCGTCACATCAATTTTGAGAAAGCTTCTTTTCATACACCTGGTCATAAAGGTCGCCTTGACGAACTCTTCGCTTCAGGCGCATGGCTCAATGCGCTCAGCGATCTAACTGAGCTACCCGGCCTCGACGAACTATCGCAGCCACAGGGCGTACTCAGCGATATAGAGTACACGTGTAGCAAGATCTGGGGCAGCGCAGCGACATATCTTTCAGTCAATGGCGCATCGGCAGCCTTAATGGCAGCAATTCTGGCAGCTCGCGAACTGGGCAACAGCATTCTTATGCCTCGCAACGCCCATCGTGCAGCCATTCAAGCTATTACCCTGGCGGGCCTGACACCTATTTGGTACGAGCCAATCTGGGAAACCAGCTGGGGCTTCTGGGGCAGTGCGACGGTGAGCGCTGTAGAACGCGCCCTTAAAGAAGCGAAGACAGAGACAACCACAGCGAATGTGGCAGCCATTTTAGTGGTATCACCAACTTACCAAGGCGCTCTCAGCGACATTGAAGGTCTAGCCAATTTGGCTCACAGCCACGGTATTGCCCTAATTGTTGATGAAGCTCACGGAGCGCATTTCTTAGCTAATGACAAACGCTCGGCTTTAACTTGCGGGGCTGATGCAGTCGCCCACTCACTGCATAAAACATTGCCTGGCTTGACCCAGACCGGATTAGTTCACCTCAGCAAGAACAGTTTGCTCAACCCTGATGCAGTGAGGCGCTCGCTCAACATACTGACGAGTTCCAGCCCAAGCTATCTGCTTCTCACATCAATTGAACGCACTGCCAAATATTTAGCTAGTGCCAGTGGTGCTGAGCTTCTCAATCACGTCACAGAACTGAAAAGCTTACTCGAGGCCAAGATAAAAACAGCCGGGGCGCTGCGCATTTATGCCAACAGCAATAACTCAAGCAATAGCAGTGTCAGCAGCCGTGGCACTACACCGACGCACATACTGGTAAGCCCTGAACAAGAAGAAGCAACCAATCTCTACAACTTTTTAGTTGATCGCGGCATCTTCCCAGAAGCCATTCTTGGGCAAGGCGTTCTATTTATGCTTGGAGCTGGCAGTCAAGAAAAAGATATCGAGCTACTTGGTCAGGCACTTATTGCCTTTACGGCCCAAGAAAAGCCAGTCAGCCCACTGTTTTCTCTAGCCAATAAAACCCTTATTCAAAAGCCTGGTTTTGAACCAGTGCTTACCCCCGACCAAGCGCTTAAACAAAAAACTCATGTCGTAGCGAGACAAGAGGCCCAGGGCCAGATCTCGGCGGAGATCGTTTGCCCGTGTCCACCAGGAATCCCAGTGCTTATACCAGGCCAAAAAATTACCGAGGAGGTGCTTGAATTGACTGAGAACAAACAGTTCACAGTCATAGCCAACTAAGCATAGATCTAATTGTCTTGCGCCTCTGCGCATCGTGCGACTACCACGGAGATACTAAATGGACGTGATTGCTCCAGCCGACGATCTAACCTCTTTCTTAGAGATTCTGCCACCAGAAATGCAGAAAGCAATAGAGAAAGACACTCATGGCCTCTACGAAGTAGTAATGGATTTAGGCCGCCTGCCTGAAGCTCGCTATCTCGATAGACATACGCTCTATCTATCAGACCAACCAATTACTCATGACGACCTCGAAGCAGCGGTAGCGAGAGTCGGTCAATTCTCAAACGACAACCGGGCTGGCATCGAAAGAACTTTGCACAGAATTTCAGCTCTGCGCAACCGTGCCGGCAAAATTATTGGTCTCACTTGCCGGGTTGGTCGTGCTATCTCAGGCACAATCGAAGTAATTCGCGATCTGGTTGAATCAGGTAAGTCAATTCTATTTCTCGGACCACCAGGGGTCGGCAAAACAACCAAGCTAAGAGAAATGGCTCGGGTGCTTGCTGACGAGTTGATGAAACGAGTAATCGTTATTGATACTTCTAACGAAATTGCTGGCGACGGCGATGTACCTCACCCCGCTATCGGCAAAGCCAGACGCATGCAAGTGCCTCGCTCTGAACAACAAGCTGCCGTCATGATCGAAGCGGTAGAAAATCACACCCCCGAAGTAATCGTTATCGACGAAATCGGCACCGAAGAAGAAGCCCAGGCAGCAAGAACAATTGCTGAACGGGGCGTTACTTTGATCGGCACCGCCCACGGTAGCGCCCTCGACAACTTACTGAAGAACCCCACTCTGGTTGACCTGGTTGGCGGCATTCAAACCGTTACCCTGGGCGACGATGAAGCAAGAAGAAGAGGCACTCAGAAAACAGTGTTGGAGCGTTCTGCTGAACCAACATTTGATATCTGTATCGAGATTCTCGACCGCCAGACGCTGGCAGTGCACCGCAATGTCGCTGAGGCTGTTGATCAACTCTTACGCGGCTGGCAAATTCATCCAGAGATTCGTCGTCGCGACGAAGCCACTGGCAGTTTTGCCGTGGTACAGAAACCAGAACCAACTGTTACTGTGTCGATGGTAGAAGGCCTGGAGCCATTCTCCAGCGACTGGGCCTCGCCTAAAGAAACTCACCTCAAGGTCTATCCATACGCCGTTAGCAAGGGGCTCCTAGAACGCGTGGTAAAGACCCTGCAGTTGCCAGTGGAAGTGGTAAAGGGAATTGACGAAGCCGATGCAATTCTCGCACTGCGCAGCTATGCTCGGGCCGGCGCCAAGATTTTCAGCCTAGCTGAAGCTCAAGGAGTGCCAGTCTATGTAGTGAAGAGCAACAACTTGCCACAAATTCAAAAAGCACTGAGAGAAGCTCTCCATCTTGAAGAATCGACAATTGGTTCTGTTGATATCGAAGGCGATATCGACGAAACTGAAGTCGCTCTTGAAGAAGCTCGGCAGGCCATTGGCCGGGTGATGGATCGGCTTGAACCAACCGAACTCACTCCTCGCAAAGCGTACATAAGAAGATTGCAGCACCAGCTAGTAGAGCGCTTTAATCTTTCAAGCCGCAGCGTAGGAGACGAACCACAAAGACGTCTGCGCATTTTGCCACCAGCGGGTGCTCAGCAGAACCTAGGCTACATCTAGGTTTCGTCTAGGCAAGAGAGCCAAGAACAAGCTCAAAAAAAGTGAAAGCCGGATATCTTAAGTATCCGGCTTTTGCTTTTGTGGGTGAAAAATGCTGTCACGTTTGTTTCACGTAGTCGCCATTATTGTTGCTACATCGAGCATTTGCTTGCGAATTGACCACCCCAAACTTAGTAGGTGAACTATGGCTGATCTAGACTTCCACCCGTCAAAGGCTGAACAACAAAACATTGGCAGAACCACTGAAAATACACTTAGCAATGCCCAGAACGAAATCAACTCTAATCGTGGAAATGTTCCTAACAGCAGCAAAGCTGAGATAGCTAGCCAAACCGAAGCAATGACAAAGGGAGACAAGCCACTGCTTCCAGCCTTCGACATGTCTCAATTTGGCGATGAAAGTCAATCGAAACAAAGCAGCGCATCGACAACTAGTGACGCCAAGAATAACAACGTACCCAAAGAGAGCAATCAAGCCAAAAACGACAGCGCCTCGTCTTCTAACACACCTTCAACTACCGATGCCGTTACTGCCACCAACACAGGTTCCGACGACGCTACAAAAAGCTCAGAGGGCCTAAACAACCTCGACGCTACTGACAAAAACGCCCCCTTTAACAACGGCAAAGATAGCTCAGCCGATGGAAAAACTGAACCAACTAGCCCTGAAGTAAACAGCAACAAAAACGGATCAATGGACGGCAAGAGTGAGCCCACCAACCCCTCTTCCAACACTAGCGGCCAGAGCGCAAGCGACGGAAGCAGACCAGCCGGCGATACCAAACCAGTAGATGGCTCGGACAATGTCACTATTGCACCACCAGCGACTGGAAACGCCAGCGCAGCCGGCTCACAAGCATCCAGTCGACCATAGCAGATCGAGGGACCTGAAATTAGCAAAGGTGCACCTCTGATTGCCAATAGAAGCTCAACCATCCGCAACAGCAATAGCTCTGGCCCTTGGCTAGGGCTATTGCTTTAGAAGCGCTCCCTAAAAATAATCCCCTAGTAATAATCCCCTCATGATAATCCCGAAAAATATTCCTTGAGAACTGGCCTGACAACCAAATGGCTTTAAACTTCAGCCACCAATCGATTAAGATTGATTCGATACTTACTAGAAGGCAAAAGCATGAAAAATCAAACCCGCTGGAGAAGCGCTCGGGGCATGGCAACCTGGCTCAAGGTCGTCTTAATTGCAGCTGGGCTTTGCCTGATCGGGGGTATCAGTCTGTGCGTCTTTCTCTTCTTTGGCTATCAACAATTGACCAGTCCTGCCAAAGTTAGAGAGTCGGCCTCAATCTTCATGACCCTTGCCGATCCCCTGCCAACCGGATTTAATTTCGTTATGGGCGGGAATTTCATGGATTCGCCTTTTGTTGTAATCTCAAGCAACGAAGACAAAGCGCTCTATACTTTCTTCACTGTGCCTCAAAGCGCCAACACCAAAGTAGACGCCACTCCAGAAGAAGCCATCGATGCCATTGCCAAAGGCGGCAATGCACCGACCACACCGGGGCCAGCCAGTGCCAAAAAGCTAACAGTTAGCAGTCACGATAATTTGGAAGTTGGCGGCCAGAAAATGCCTTACGTCATTGGCCATGCTGAGCAACCAGGCGCAACAGCTAACAATATCGATAACACCTTCTTCGGCGCTATTAAGTCGTCTAGCAGCGGCAAAATGATCTTCATGATGGTGCAGTCTACCGACATCAAATCAAGTGACCAAAAACCACTAACCATCGACACCGTGAAGAAATTGACGAACGCAATCACTAAGTTCTAGCTGACTGCTACCGCACATTTGAAAAGGGTTAAAGGACTACTGCATTTTGCAGCCGACTTTTAACCCTTTTGTTTTGTCGCCCTTAGACCCAATAGACTCATACACTTGCTCTCAGCGACAAATTTTCAGCCATTTCAGGCTTAGACGCGAGGCCCTTTACGATTCCGCAGTTTTACAACTTCGGACAGAGTTTAGACATGGTTTAGACATTTCGCCATAGTTTAATTGCCTAATAGAGACCCAACCAACTTTACTAGCAGGCTAACTATGAGTAGATTTCATGCGGCTCTTCCGTCTAGCAACAAAATGAAAAAACTTTGCCACCCCAATAATGATTGGCACACGTCCTTGCAAACTCTCTGCCTATTTATAGCCGTAGGCATAGTCTCATTTATTTTGTTATGCCTATCAGACGCAGTGACTGAAGCACTTTCATTTATTGGCACTGGATTTTTTAAGGGCACTTTGGGAACCGAGGACTGGATTTGGTCAACTGTTTTCGCTGCTTTCATCAGCACTTCAGCACTGCTGAGTCTGACTATTTTTGGGAAGCTTTATCTACGTTCTAAATTTGGACCTCCCGCATATGTTCATTCGTTCGTAATCGACCTCCCTCAAATATTTGCCATACCATTGTGCCAAAACTACATGACACAACGAGTCGCAGATGACTCGTGGCTACTCGATAGCGACGGTAAACGAGTAATTGGGCTCATGAAAGAGACATGTCGCTCGTCAACATATTTAGAGCTCACGACCATGGCGATTGAGCAAGAGAGAACATTGATTGTGGTTAGAGCTGCCACTGTACCTACTGGCAGAGCAGCACTTCTAAGCGGCTTCTTTTGTGACTTCGGTAAATGCCGAGAAGCCGCCTGCAGCGCGATGGCAATATTTAGTTCGTACAGAAGTCATTGCAGGCTGCAGGATATTAATACCATGTTTGTTAGAAAAGCTGATGAGGAGTCTGTCGGCTGGTGTCCGCCGCCACTGTACACAAAGACTAGTCGGTTCCAGGAAGAACTTTCCTGCAAGCTGTGAAAAGCTCAGTCCTTCGAATCGAGTTCAAAGGAGTTTCAAATGACCACAAGAAAGATCTCCGACGTATTGGCAGAAATACTTGTTGCTCAAGGAAAACTCTACCAGGCAGAAATACCCATGCTTGTAGCGACCTCAGCTAAGTCTGGAATACCGCTTGGTCGCATATTGGTGACGACTCAGAGACTCAGTGAGTTAGAACTCTTATCAGCTTTAACTGCTGCAAAAATTGTGCTCAATGGTCAGATTTCAATAATTAGAGCCGCAGTTATCCTTGCTTATAGCTTCAAGACTCAACTCCCTTTCCAGCTACTTTGGCAAAGAGATGAGCTAAAGACAACCAATAGTGTAGTTTTGCTCCTGATCACTTCTGGACTTCTTGATCCCAGTAGAGTGCTAAAACTAGCCAATATGAGTGCTCCACACCTAATGATTGGAGGCAAAGATCTTTTCAATGCTGGCTTAATCACACTAGGAGAGTGGCAGGAAGCGCTCGAATTAGTCTTGCAAATCAAACGAAGAGAACTTTCAGTGCGCCAGGCTTTGTTCGAGGATAATGAGCAAAGCATTACTGGCGACAGTCCGGCGGTGACCAACCTGAATTCTGAAAGACAACGGCTCGGCTATCTGCTTCTGCAGGCTGGCCTGGTCAATGTAACTGAACTTCTAAATGCACTGGAATGCGGACTAGACAGCGATGAACTACTGGGCCAAGTACTGGTGCATAGAAATAAAATTACAGCATCGGAATTAAGAATAGCGCTGAGAATACAAACGGGTATTCAATCCAGGATGATCTCGCCTGCCCAATTCAATGATTGGATTACAAATTTGACTCTGGCTAACCTGCACTATTCATTCAATCAAGTCGCTTAAGCATTTAGAAAGTGGCACTCGGAGGACATCTAGTGAGCGAGGTCCGGCCCAGGATCAGCCTGCCAAAATGATAAACGCCATAAAGGAATGGATGAACAATGGATGAACAGTGGTTCAAACGACTCAATATACACTGCTGCCCAATATAAGGTGTTTATGGCAGATCAACCCGATACGATCACCCCTGGCGCAGGCGATAGCCTACTTTGGGGATGTTTTCAATGATATCACCATTGGTATCACCAATTTTCTGGCGTATACGCTTAATTGATGAACGCAGCGCGTTTAATGAGGCCTCGTTATCTACATGCCAAACTCGATCAAGTAAGGCGTCGTTACTAAATGTTTGTGCCGGATGTCGCATCAACAGTTCCAATAATTCAAAATCACGCGGTTGCATGAACACTTCAATTCCATTTCGAGTCACTTTGCGGGTAATTGTGTCAAGCTCAATACATCCATGGCGAAGTGTGTTTGAGAGAGCCGTATCTATTGGCCGTCTTAGCAGTGCTCTTACGCGTGCCAATAGCTCCCGACTATCAAAAGGCTTAGTTAGATAGTCATCGGCGCCCGAGTCTAATCCGGTTGTTCTATCAATTATTTCTGCATTTCCAGTCAGCATCAGTACGGGTGTTTTTCCACCACTTCTGCGATACTCACTGCAAACAGTTTTCCCATCCACGTCGGCTACATTGATGTCGAGAATAATCAGATCAAATTTGGCATAGGCAAGCCTATCGATAGCCTCCTGGCCGAGTTCAACAGCCTCAACGGTATGCCGCTCGGCTCTTAGAAGTGAGGTCACGGAGTACTGAAGCTCTGCATCGTCTTCAAGGTAGAGAATTTTTGCCATTGCCGATTATTCCGACACGAAGAACTGCTGCTTGACTATACAACTCACTGGTGCAAAAACTGTATATTATATGACCAAAGACCACATGAAGTTCCAATTTGCTGCGTAGAGCATAATGCAATTAAGGTATTCGCTAACTTTTAAGGTGATCGCGCTGGTAACCTTGCCACTTGTTTTTGAGTTGGCTTGTGTGTACATGCTGGCAAAATTTGCTAACGACGCAGAAAAAGAAGCTGAGCAGGCCGAACACTACCGTCTCGTGAGCGATGAGATAAGCGCTATTGTTTCTACTGCTTTTAGGGTTAGTCACAGCACATCAGATTGGCGCACAACCATTGATATAGGGCCGAATGCGGTATCAAATTCCAGCGTATCTGGGATGATTAAGCATGTCGATAAGTTAGTCGAATTAACCAAAGACGATCAGCAATTTCATGGTGCGTCGTTGCGCCTCAGAGATTTATTTTCTCGTGTGCAAAGTTCTTGGAATCAAGCCTGTCGAGCTCTTGTCGCCGGAAATCGCGACGAATACGCGAGTCTATGCCGGGGCCTTCGAAGCACTAAGTTCGAAATTTACCGACTTCTTTCAGACGAATTAATCGATCTCGGCCGACAAACAGCAAGCATACGTGCAGAGGCGCATGAGCGGGTCGTTTTAGAAAGGCAAAAATTAAGACAGGCTCTATTTGGTATGGCCGCTGGAAATATTGTTCTTTTTTCAGTGATCGCCTTTGTACTAACTCGCCGCATAACTGTTCGTCTCTCGTTACTAGCCAACAATGCTGCGCGCATTGCGCAAGGGCAGTCACTTCATGCTCCTGATACAGGAGCGGATGAAATTGGAGAAGTCGACACGAGCTTCCATATCATGGCAAATGATTTAAAAAAAGCGGAGCAGGCGCGTCAGGATTTTATCGCCATGGTGACCCATGACTTACGCACCCCTCTGACAGCGATGAAAAACATTGGCAAAATGCTGCAAGGTGGAGCCGCAGGAGAACTGCCCGACAGCGCTATTGCGATGCTGAAAAAATCTGATATCGCCAGCACTCGAATGATCAATTTAATCAACGATTTTCTCAACATTGAGAAAATTCGTCATGGGCAATTTGTTTTAAATCCGTCACTGGTGCTGATTGAAGACCTATTTCAGCTCAGTGAGGAAATCACAGAGCCTCTGGCTAACGAAAAAAGTGTGACGCTTGTCTGGCAGGACAGCGAATGCGAAATTTTCGTTGATGCTGAACGAATCGTGCAGGTTCTCGTCAATCTGGTCTGCAATGCCATCAAATTTTCCAAACCGGGAGGAGAGGTGCACATCGGCGCGAAATCTTATATGGACGGTGCCGAAGAGGTGGAAATAAGTGTAAAAGACTTTGGCCGGGGCATTCCAGAAGAGATGCTCGACAAAGTTTTTGAACGATATCAGCAAGTTGAGGCGTCTGATCTGCTTGCTAAAGGAGGCTCCGGATTAGGTCTATCAATCTGCAAGGCTATTGTTGAACTTCATGGTGGACAAATTTGGGCAACTTCAAAGCCTGGTGAAGGTACTACCTTCGTCTTTCGATTGCCACTTTTAAAAGATTAGCCCAGCAGCTATTGAGCGACCTCAGAACCTTAAATCTGACAGCCTTGTTGTAACTGCAGTCGTCGCAGAAGCCAATCGGATTCAAGCTCTTTCACGTCTTCAGCGCTAGCCTCATCAGGGAGGCCATTTTCTTGACCTTCTTTACCTGCAGAAAACCTATCCATTTGTTCCTGCTGAGCCTGCATAATGTCAGCTTGAGATGAATCGGGGGCAATCTGCAGTATTTCTACCCATCTCTTTTGCGCGGGATGGTTAACCTGTCTTTCTAACTCTCGCGCAGTCAATGACTCGTCTAGTCCATAAAGGCGAGCATTCAGAATTTCACTTGCTCTGTCGGGCCGAATATTTTCATCAAGCTTGTAGATGAGTTCCGTCTTGCGACTAGATCGACTAGCTTCAGAGGCATCTGCTGGCAAACCCAATTCTTCATTCGCTATTTGCTGAAGAACCTGCGTGATGCAGTCAACTGTAATGCCATTTGATCCTAACTTAATTTCAGGCTGATTTGGTTCATTCCGCTTTTTAGTAATTTCTGGTTTGGCAGAATGTTCTGATGTAAATACTAAGTTCGTTCTGGCCGTGTCAGCGCTTAGCTCCACTCCCCAGCCCAATGTCACGCCATATTTTTTGGCATAGCTTGATTTGAGCCTATCAAGTTCTGCCTGAGGGGCAGCGCCTGACTCAGCCTCAAGAATGAAATTATGAGGCAGTTTTTTCGGTGGCAGCTCAAGAAGTTGGCTGACAGTATAGCGCTGAGCTGTGTCAGTAAGTGCACCCTTTCGATGCTGACCAATGGCGGCTACACTCAATAAATTGAGCTGACTTTAGCGGCTAACTAATTAATTATGGGTTCCCAGGCTGTTTTCAGCTCAAATTGAGCGCCTTCATTAGGGGTTCGCCCATTTCTCAAGCGCAAAACAAAAAAGGACGTCAAACTGACGGCCTTTTTAATGGTTTCGATTGGCACTAACTCTAGGAGAAGAGCAATTTGTCTCCAGCAATTACAGGAGCGAGACTAGCTCTCTGACTGGTTTGCAGAAGACGCTCGACTCTCTTTTGAGCAGCTTCCATCAAATAAGTGTTGTTATTCATCATCGCCATCAGCTCTTCTGGAGTGCAACCTTTGGCCACTTTGGCGTTTTGCTCTTCTAAGCGTTTAATTGAATCAGTGTGGAAGCCAGGAATACCCTGGGGATGCCGCTCAGGATTGGCAGCCAGGCCCAATAACCTTATACCATCTGGACTTTCAACGCTGGTGTCGACTTTGACCGAGCTTTGCTCATCCAAAATGCGCGAAGTAGCACGGCGCTCGACCATTTCACTAGCCTGCATACCTTCAATATTGTTGTTGCTTCTATCGGGCGTTTCGCCGTGATGTTGAGCCATGATGAAATTCCTTATCGCAAAATCTATATACCACGCCAGGCGATTAATTATCTTGACAACCGCTTAATTCAACGACTAGTGGGGAACCAGTCAAGTGCATCGCTGCATCTGAAAAGATAATATGGTGTCAAGGGGAGCTAAACAATGCGAGGGCTCTCATGTTCGACGTCTCTTTGGGGGAGGAGTCCCACTGAAAGTAGTTGGATTTAAGCTTTCTTCTCCAGAATCGGTGGAAACGGCATCAACCGACCCCGAACTTCCTGAGCTACTAGAAGTAGCAGAGTTAGTAGCAGCAGTAGAGGCACTAATGGCAGCTGCGCTGCTGCCAGACTCAGATGCTTCCGGCGCCATCGGGGCCTCGTGCAGAGCAGCCTCCGCCGCCATAGCCATCTGCCCCAAAGGGGTCTGCTCTTCCATGCTAGCCAACTCATCGGCCAACATTCCCACCGGACCAGCCACATCATTAGTAGCCGCTGCCGTGGCCTCAAGTTCGAATGACAGCGATACAGCAAAGGGATTAGGAGCCGATTGATCGCGCTGATGAGTCAAGTTGCCGTCTAGCAATTCACTTAATAAGTCTTCCTCGATCGCCGCAGCGGCGGCCAAAGCAGCGGCCTTTTCCATGGCAGCGGCCTCTTCTGCGGTCATAGCCGGAATATTTGTCTGACTCACCCTTGGGGGCAAAGGAGCAGGGGGCGGCACAAAAGTGGGCTTACGCTCAACGGCCTCGTCAATCTCATCGGGAGGAGGCAGCATCGGCTCATCGAACAACTTATTAGAGCGGCGCCGAGGTCGCGGCCGCTGTTCCTCTACCTGTTCTAGCGCTTTTTCCGCCTGATCTTCAGGGGCAGCGCTGATAGCACCTGAACTCTCACTAGCGGCATTTGGAGAGAAATCAGTAACCGGAGAAATGTCAGCTAAATCGGCCCGCATTTGCGCTTCAGCCTGGGCTTTCTTCTCTTCTTTGGCGTTCAATTTATCTTGAACATCCTCGGCCTCTAACTGCTCAGGGGTGAGTAGTTTATCCAGGGCAATCGGCTCAACGAACGAAGGTAAAGCGCTAGCTGTCGCTGCTTTATCTAGCTCAAGCTCTAGCTTGAGTTCCTCTTCGTCATAGTCGTAACCAGAGTCATAATCTTCAGCCGATTCTTCATAGGCAGAGGCCTCAAGCTCGGCTGCCCCCTGCTCATCTAGCTCGACAGAGTGATCTAGCGGAGCGGCACCAGCCACGGCCTTTTCCTGGCCAACAGAATCGCTTCTGCCAGCGGCGCTATCGTCTACACTCTCGACCCGTTTGCGCCGCCCACGACTGTCTTCAACAGGCTCCTCTTCCACACTTTCATCTATGGCTCCGAGCCTGGGCGAGATGGCAAAAGCTCGATCGGCTAGCTCTTCCATATCATCCATGATGTCGCGATAACCACTGAGGCGATCACCAGCATTAAATGGAGTGCTAAAACGGGCGCTAGAACCAGCTCCACTAAAGGAAGAATATTTGCCCAAGCCATAGCCAAAACCGCCCAAGTTGCTGGATGGCAGCACCTGGGGCAGAGTATTGCTGTCGGTCTCTTCTTGATAATCACTGACGCCAGTGCCAATATCGAGGCTAGAAGCAGCTGAGCCAGCTATGCCCGCTGCGCCGGGGAGAGTTGGGCCAGTGCCAATTCCGGTCGAAGGGTTCAAGCTGTTAGTGTAAGCAGCAGTTGAATAGCCCGAAGCACCGGCAGGCGCCCAATCAAAATCATCATCGGGAGCGGCCACGGCAAAATCACGTTCACGACTATTGAAACTTGCAGCAGAGCCACTCTGCAGACTGGTCGAAGTTCCTATGGCCGAATTAGGCAATTCAGTAGGGCCAGCCAACTCATCGAGGAAAGACTTAAGCTCATTATGGATGCGATCAAGGTCAGCCAAGACTGGTGCAGCCGCTAAAGAAACCTGCTCAGCGCTGGGCTGACTATCCCCGCCTGCAGAATCAATCCCCATGGCAAGCTCAAGCACTTTTTGCTTGACAAAGGCACTGACCGACTTAAAGCCGCGTTCCCGCGCCAATTTCTGCAGTTGCTCGAACTGCTCCACTTTCAAATTGACTACGATCTGATGCTCGCGCATTGGCCCATTGCTTCCTTTACTGTCATTCTAGCCGAGAATTCGCCATCGCCAACAGCCTCCTGACGAAAAGACTGTTCTATTGCACATTTATTCGCTCGGCCGCTGCCACTAATCTAAACAAGTCAATCGAGTTAGGGCTGTCGAGCAAATTAAGGAGAAGAGGAAATGGACAATCGCGAATACAGCAGACAAGAACAACTACGAGAAAATCTACTCAACAAAGCTGCACTTAGTAAAATCGATCAACAAGAAATCTGTAGCTCTCATCCTAGTGCCCATCTCTGGCAAGACGCCTACCGCGAAACAAGTGCATATCTTAGCAAAGAGCAAAAGTCGAGCCAGCAAGCACTGCATGACGTAAGCAACTACATCAAAGCCGAGCCTGGCGATACCAGAGTACAAGCCATGCTGGGCGTTGGCAGCGCAGCATTTGCCATTAGCGCTGCCGTTGTCGAATCTCCCGTAATCATTGGCGCGGCCAGCCTTGGTGCTGTTGCTTGCGGTGGTGCCTTTATCTGGTCCGGAGCCAATAGTGCCATGAAACACTACACCGGCAAAGACTTACAGGGAAGATAGATTAATCCCCGGCCACCATCATCGAAGCAATCTTGATTGTCGGAGAAACAGTGCTAGAGCGGAAAACCAAATCATTGCCGATAGCATCGATGTTGGCAAACATCTCCAGCATATTGCCAGCTATGGTGATGCCTTCCACGGGAAAAGTTAGCTCACCGTTCTCAATCCACAGACCAGATGCGCCCCGTGAATAATCGCCGGTAACCACGTTAAAACCAGGACCAGAGACACTTGTAAGATACAAACCGTTAGGCACAGAAGCAATAATTTCTTCCGGCGAAAGCTTACCCGGAGCAAAATACAAATTGCCAGTGCTACCACTATTAGGAGTGGTGCTGAGTTTTCGAGCCGAATAGCTACTGAGCAAATAAGTATTGAGCTTACCGTTTTCAACCAGTGTGCGCTTCAGTGCCGGCATTCCTTCGCCGTCATAGGGGCGCGAACCCAAGCCACCAAGCATAAGCGGGTCGTCGATAATTGTCACAGCTTCACTGGCAACCATTTGGTCAATCTTTCCTGCTAAGAAAGAACTATTGCGGTAGACATGGGAGCCCGCCGTAGCGCCCACAAACTGAGCCAGTAGCTGGGCAGCCATGAGCGGATCAAACACCACCGGCACTACTTGCGACTTCACCTTTTTTGCCCCGAGCATGCGCAAAGCGCGCTTAGCCGCAGTGATGCCAACTTGCTCTGGCGATTCCAATTTGCTGAAGCTCAACGCCCCAGAAGACCAGCCACCTACCTGCATTTGGTCATCTTGAGAGGCCACCACCGCGGCACTAATTGAGCAGTGTGTGCTGCTGTATGAGCCGACAAAGCCATGGGAGTTGGCGAAGACAGTAGAGCCACTCCAATCAGTGAAGCTAGCGCCGCGCGAATTAGTAATGCGCTCGTCATAACCACGAGCAGCTGATTCGGCGGCCAGAGCCATTTGAATCTTCTTCTCAGTGGTTATTTTGGCGATAGCATCATCGGTCAATCCTAAATCTGGTATTTTTTTGGCAAGATACCTTGCTTCAGGCAAACCAGCAAAAGGATCTTCTTCTGAGGCAGTGGCCATAGCAATGGTGTTGCGGACAAGCTCTGTCAGAGCCGGGCGGCGCAAGTCAGAAGTAGATGTAGAAGCGCTCTTCTTACCCACATAAGCTTCAAACTGCAAGCTTCTGCTCTGTGCTCCTTCTAAGGTCTCAACTTCGCCCAGACGCACACCAGTATCAACCGAATTAGAAGAAGAGATGCGCACATCACACTCTGTTGCACCTAAGCGCTTACCTTCTTGTATGACAAATTCGGCAATAGGAATTAGATTATTTTTGCTACTAGTCATTATTGTGAGCCACCAACTGTAACACCATTAATACGAATAGTCGGCATCCCCACACCCACAGGAACGCCCTGACCAGCCTTGCCACAGGTACCAATGCCACGGTCAAGCGACAGATCATTTCCTACCATAGTGACGTTGTGCAAGGCCTTGGGACCATTGCCAATTAAAGTTGCCCCCTTCACCGTGCGGGTGATTTTGCCATTCTCAATTAGATAGGCACCCACAGCACTGAAAGTAAAATTGCCGTTGGTAATATCGACTTGACCTCCACCAAAGTTGGCGGCATACAAGCCATATTTTACCGAGGCAATAATCTCTTCAGGAGTAGACTCTCCACCAGCCATATAAGTATTGGTCATACGAGGAATCGGTGCATAGCGATAGTCTTGCCGGCGACCATTGCCAGTCACACCCGACTTCATCAAGCCTGCATTTTTCTTGTCTTGCAAGTAGTTTTTCAAAACACCATTTTCAATAAGAACAGTGCGTCCAGTGGCCGTTCCTTCATCATCAAAGTTGAGAGAGCCACGCCGATCTTGCATCGTGCCGTCATCAATTACTGTCACCAAGGGCGATGCCACAGCTTCACCCATAAGACTAGAAAAAGCAGAAGTGCCCATGCGGTTAAAGTCGCCTTCTAAGCCGTGACCTACGGCTTCGTGAATCAGTACACCCGGCCAACCAGATCCCAAAACTACATCCATCACACCAGCTGGGGCTGGGGTGGAAGCAAGTAAATCAATGGCCATTTTGGCAGCAATATGAGCATGCTCTTGCCACATATTATCTTCAGCTAGAACACTGAACTCATAGCGACCACCGCCGCCCGAGCTGCCAGTTTCTTTGCGACCATTCTCTTCCGCCAGGCATGAAACCGAAATGCGCACCAGTGGCCTGAGATCCACAAAAATCTGCTCTAATGAATTGACGATGATAATCGTGTAGCTCTCACAAGCAATAGAGACCGTGACGTTTTGAATGCGTGCATCATATTGACGCACCTCTTTATCTATTTTGCGTAGCAAATCTATTTTTTCTTGTAGAGCAATATCAACGGGACTATTGAGAATCGGATAGAGGTTATGCCGACCAAGACTGTCGCTAGCATCCAGTGCAACATTGGCATTGCCAGAGGCATGTTCTGTGATAGCGCGTGCCACTTTGGCGCACTGCAGAAGATTAGTAACATTGACGTGGCCGGTATGTGAATAACCTGTCTTATCGCCCACCACCACTCTCACACCAGCTCCGCTAGTGGTGGAACTCGATGTATTTTTCAATACGCCCTGGTCAAAAGTGAGGCCTTGAGACGTTCCCGCTTGAAAATAGATATCGCAGAAAACCCCTTGCTTTTTACCCTGTTCACCACGGGTAGCGGTGTCTAAGACTCTTTGCACTTGCTCGGCACTGAGGCCAAACAACTTTTGGAGTTGAGTTTCTGCAGCTTCAATAATCATTCTCAGGTTTCTCATTACTTATCGACTGGGATAACAACAACGATAACTCTCTTCTGCTATTTCGACATAGACAACCATGATGAAAATTAGCGCTTGAGAACCCGCTGGCGCCAGTTGCGCCAATTTCGAAGCATTGGCAACCGGCGAGAGCATATACAAGGTAAGCGTCGTCTCACCTAGAGTTAAACCCACAAAGAGCTTACCAGTGGCTGCTTTCAGTCAATTGTGTCGAGAGATTACGAAGCGCAACATTTCGCAATTAGATAAGTCTTGGCTGTATTAAGAGCCCTAAGAAGCGAAAGTAATGTGCATTTTTCTTTTTACCTTCAACAGCAACTTCTGATCTAAACAAACCCTTCTCTTACCTACTAGCCATTCCCCATCACCGCTTCCCCCAACTTGGCCGGATGTCTAACATCGCACCAAGAACTGAGCGGAACGAGAGGAACGAATGGCAGCCGAGGTCGAGAGAGACAACCTGGAGGCGTTGCCCATGTCTGCTGCTCCTGAAAAAATCGTCGTCCTTAAGGCCTTCCTCCCGGCCTCAGCTGCCCGTTCCTTCCACGTCTCGTGCGAAGTCGGTGATGTTCTCGTCGTCGACAAAGAATATGACCACGGCACCATGTGCCTGAAAAACGGCGTGATTTGCTTTCTCCTCGAAGAGGAAGTCTACAAATTCTGCCGTCGCGAGCCCGCCTGAAATCATCCGGCCGGCCCCAATCTCCACCCTTCTGAAAGTTCAAATGAACAGTCACACTGCTCCCTCTTCCGCTGCAGTCTCGACCTACGCTCAGCTCCTGCAAGAAGCCCGCGATCTCTTCGCCATGGGTGTCTGCATCGAAGCATCAGAGAAAGCGAATTTGGCGCTCTTCGAAATGAAGAACGTTCTCTCCTTCGCCCCCAACAACCCGCACCTGGCCGACGCCTATGCCCTCCAGGCGGCCATCTGCAGCGAAGTGCACAAGACCTTCCACGGCAGCGACCTCAAGGACCGCTATCTGCGGCACTTGCTCGACGCCTACAAGGCCGAGATCGCCTGCCGCGAACTGGGATGTGAAACCGAGGCTCTGGCCAAGGCGCACTTTCTCTACGGCCGCACCCTGGCCGCTGACCTCGGCGACAGCCGCGGCTACAAAGAAATCGCCAGAGCGATGACGATTCTCGCCACCATGGCCCAGCGCGACGGTGTCGAAATCAAGGCGGCCTGGCTCTACTGAGGCAGAGCAAAACCTGCCTCAGTGATTCGCCAACAGCAAGCAATTAGGAGACAACATGCTACGCACAATCAATCAGGGTCTCGTCCTCAATGCCATCATGGAGTCTGGCTTCGGCTGCACCTATGACCATTTCGACATCGCCCGTTTCGTCAAGAACGACAGCCAGGGCAACACCGCTCGCCTCGAAGTCACCTCGCAACATCTGCAAGAAGCGCCGCCCGCCGACGAGCTGGCCGACTACTTGAAGAAGCGCGACAGCTTCGACATCGTCGCGGGCATCAGCTACGACTTGTCGCGCCTGCCGCAGATGTTGTCGGAAGTCGCTCTGCGACTGGCATCCGAAGGCTGTATTCTCAGCCTGCCCGACGAGCAACAATTTCCCGACGGCAAGTTTCCCGGCGGTGCCTGTGCCGTGATCACGCGTACCGTGGTCGTGCCCTCGACCAATCCCAGACGCTCGCTGATCATCAAGGTGATCGTGCGGGCCTCTTACGAAGAGAATGCTTAGGTCTAAGTTTGTCCGACACACCTGAGCCAGCAATGGCTCAGGTTTTCATTTGGAGTACCAAATGTTTCCCTACCTTTCCCAAATCAAAGACGGCGCCGACATCGGCCCCGACCAATTCGAAAAGACCTTCGGCAAAGACCCTGCTGCCGAACTGAAGAAGTGCAAAGTCACTCGCATCGTCAACCGGGGCGGCACCATCTCTGTCAACACGGCAGCGGTGCAAGAAATGCCACTGGCCCGCAAAGGCAAGATGCGGCTGGCCAAGAGCTTCTCCTTTCAGTTCGTCAGTCAGTCGAAGAAAATCGCCATCAGCAAAATCAAGGGTATCGAAGCAACGAGACCCGACGCTCCTGGCTGGGTCAACCTGCTGGCCATCGAGCTGACAGCAAGCGGCGACAAAGTCACTGTCGCCTGCAAGGTGAGCAAGCTGTTCATCAGCTTGACTCTGAACGAGACCTACTCGCTCAAAGAAATCGAAGCGCTCGGCTGGAAAATGCCGACGTAACAAACCCCAAAACCCCCAAACACTACACCACAAAATGAGCCAAATCATCATCAACGGCCAAGTCGTCACTGCAAACGACCTGGCTTTCGCCGTCGGCATCATCAAGACCAGCGCCGAAATCCACGCCCAAGCCCTGAGCAATTTCTCGGAAGACAGCGACGAGCTGACCCGCGCCTACCGCGTCGCCAACTGTCTGAGCGGCGGCTGCGTCGTCAGCATCGCCAGCCTCGCCCTGAGCCAATCGCAGGTGGACGAAACCGGCCAAGCTTCGGGCATCGCCGCCGACCTGGCTGGCATCATCTTCAAGCAGCACGACGCGCACTACGTCGCCTGGGGTGACTGCAAGGACGGCAAGCCGCCGGCTCTGCCGACGGACATGGCCACGCGCAAGGCCGCCCTCGCCGGTGCCCTGGCAGCCCTGCAGAGCTCGATGGCAGCCAGCACCATCAAGGTGGACGCCCTCACCGACGGCCCCATCAAGGTCGACGCCAAGGCCCTGCTCGAGACCGTCGCAGCCATCGTCAAGGGTGCTGCTGAATCGGTGCAGTTCGCCGACAACACCTTCGCCATCACCGTCACCCAGGAGCAGATCGACGAGCTGGTTCTCGACACCAAGCTGCAGCTGCTGGTCATGGGTAAGAGCGAGGCCGAAGCCCAGACCATCATCGACACCAGGCTGGGCAAGACCGATGCCGAGCGCATCGCCAACGTCAAGGCGATGTCGGAAGCACCGCTCTGCCTGGGCAGCGAAGGCACCATTAACGGTGGCACGCTCTCGGCCGAGCAAGAGATCGCCATCGGCGTCGAAGCGGTCAAGCGCTTGGACGCGCTGATCGTCTAACAGCTAGCCCAGGGTTAGTTAAGCGGGGGTCCTCAACTGATGTTGGGGACCCGCTTTTCTTGTTAGCTTTCGAGCTGAGCGAGGAAATGCAAAAGAGGCTATGGGAGGAGGGATTTTATTTTTTCGAAGCAAATAATAGACCGGTCTATTAAATCGCAAATACCCGGTACAATCTCTTTTGGGCCGCCATCAACCGGTCTCTGTCAGCAAGGCTGCGAAATTATCCTTTGTCTTATAAGCTGAAACCACGGTTGGAGAGCATCTTGGGCTTCGTAGAAGGCCGGGTCGTTCGGAGGCATAGCCGTCGCGCGGTGAACAAACAACGTAAAAATGGAAGTGACAAAAACAACGGTCAAAATTGTCTTCATCACTCCCACTCCACAGCGATTGTTGATTCGATAATTCATTCTGCTTGCCGAGCTTGATTCTGTAAACTAGTGATGGGGGGAGTACACCACTGTCGTCGAAGCATCACAGTCAGTTATGCCACCAGCCCTGCACAACCAAGGAGCTAACTCGAATGCCTAAGGCGACTAGAACGAAGTTTGTTGGTTGGTTTCCTAGCACTACGGCCGCCGATTATGAAGCTGGAATCGATACTGACGAAAAGCACAGCGGCACGCGCTGCGCCTATTTAAAATCGCTGGTGCCAGAACCTAAACAGTTTGGCAATTTGACCCAAGCGTTCGCTCCCGATAAATACTTTGGCAAGCGCCTGCGCATGTCAGCCTGGGTAAAAACTGAACTTAAAAATCAGGGCAAAGCACAGCTTTGGTTGCGTATTGATAGCGCAGATGAATCCCCAAAAGGTCAAATAACGGCAGAGCGCTTCGACAACATGGGCAGCCGTCCCATTCAAGGCTCCACCGACTGGGCCAAATATGATCTGGTAGTTGACGTTGCCGAAGAGAGCACCCTGATTGTTTTTGGCCTCATGCTCATCGGTGAGGGTCAAATCTGGCTAGACGACGTTTCATTCGAGGCAGTAAGCAAAGACGTTCCTCTAACAGGGAAAAAACGGTGTGGCTACCCCGAGTATCCAGTCAATCTAAATTTCGAAGAAGACTAGCTACGAAAACATATTGCTAAAATCGCGGGCACAAAAGGGCCGTGGGCTGGGAAAATCACACAATGACAAACTCTCTTCTATGAATTGCTTTCTTTACCGCTGCTTTTTGATCGTAGTCTTTCTCACCACTGGCTCTCTCACAGCCTGGCTCTTTGATGAATCCCACATTCTTCAAGGAGTTTCAGACATGTCCGAAGCCAGAGAGCTACTAAACAAAATGCATCTCGAAATGGCTATCGCCGGTCTCATCGCCGGTGGCTTTTCTATCTTGCTGATAGACGAAATTAAAAAGAAAATCGTAAAACGGCAACCTAAAACTAAAGATGTTAGTTAAGGCCAAGGGTCATCTAATGCACCTGCTTCCACTCCTCAATCGCCGTTTAATCTAATTGTTAGCGCGAGCTAACCTAGCTCTTATATGTCGCGCGGAAGCTTAAATCCACCCGTAGGTTAGCAATTAACCATAACAAGGCTTATAAAGCGTTGCTTGTCATGAGGCAGCTTTATTAGCCTTAACTCACTATTCCAACTCTTTAACTTAAGAACCAAAAACGACCTAACCAATAACTCTGCCTACCTTCCATGCGCCTTCAATCAGCTCTTCTGCTGATCGCATCGAACACGGTTTGAAGTATTGGCGGTCAATTGCGGTTTTCCTGCAGGTTCCCGTGGAACCAGCCAAGCCATCGAAAGATAGGCCTGGATTAAGAGTTTGGAGTAGCAACGTTTATGTAACCGAGGAAACCCGCACTGCAGCGCAGTTGTGGGGATTACTCACATTCCCAAACAAAGGACACTACCATGCAAAAGCTCAACATCAAGCTCACCACCGCCGTTCGCAACACCCCGAAGGATGTTCCGGCTCCTGGCCACGAACACCACACCAACATCGATGTCGCCGGCACCGGCAGCGATGATTTCAACTTCCCCTCGACGGAAGACCTGGTCAAGCGTTCGCTCAAGCGTGCCGCTCGTGAGGCCAAGAACCAGCGCAAGCGCGACCGCAAGGCCGGCAAGAGCGTCACCCAGCCGCAGGGCGATTCCGACAACACCGGCTCCGATGGTCAGGACGACGGCAAGAGCCTCATCGGCGATCTGGTGATTCCTCAAGTAGCCAAGGTCGTTCCCGCCGGTCAGACCCGCGAGACCTACACCGACGGCCAGACCATCCTCCAGGGCGCCGACGGCTTTCAGGCGATGATGATCGCTCGTCAGTTCGACGGCTACTACGAGGAGCGCTTCGGCGACATGGCTTCGCTCTTCACCTGGGGCATCGCCAACATGGAGGCCAAGTACAAGCCGGTGGTCATCAGCCTCGACCGCCAGCTCGGCAAGTTGCGCACCAGCTACGAGAAGGCCCTGCCTCAGCTCGTCGCTGACCTGGCCAAGCGCAACCCCAAGGCGCCGATCATGGCAGTGATGCAGAAGGCCGTTCAGCTCATCGACAAGGAGCTGATGCAGATCCTCTACGTGCTCAACGTCTACGCCGAGAGCATCAAGCAGGGTCGCGACGGTCGTTTCACCAGCGAGCTGGGCGCGGTGGCGGTCTTCTTCGAAGACGCCTTCAACCTCTACACCGCTGGCGACATGCACTGCACTGCCGACGGCAGCAAGCTGCCTCAGCAGCTGCCGATGGACAACTACAGCGTCGGTGACGTCTTCATGCCGCGTGTGACCGCCTCCGGCCTCGCCACCATCCCTGGTGCCCGTGGTCCGGTCGGCGCCAACGCGCTGCAGGTTCCCTTCGAGATGCTCGACATCTTGATGCTCGTGCTCCCGCTCCTGGGTCACGAGGCGCGCCACAACGTCTACCACGACGTCAAGGGCCTGGAAGAAGAGTCGCTCGAAGTCGTCGAGAAGGCCATCCGCGACGCCCACACCGCCGGCACGATCAAGTTCGCCGCCGACGAGATGGAAGTCAACGGTGACAAGGTGCCCACCATCGAGATGGTCGTGAAGTTGTTCTGCGAATGGCTCGGGGAAATCGACGCTGACGTTGTCGGCGGCGTGCTCTTCTCGGGCGAAGCGTTCGGCGACAACATGATCATGTCGTTCCCGGCGATGATGGTGCGCAGCGGCAAGGTCTCGTCCAAGGAGAACCTGCTGCGCAACGAGTCGCGCTACCACCTGGTGCCCCAGAAGGACGGCTCGGTTGGCCTGGTGTTCGAAGAGCACCCGGTCGACTTCGTGCGCGTCAAGCTGGTCGCCGCAACCCTGGAGGAAATCGGTTTCGCCAAGGCCGGAACCCGCCTGCGTGAACTGGCCGACTTCATGGTCGGTGACGTCATCCCCACCGAGGTGATCTACAAGGACGCCGAGGGCAAGGAAGACCTGGTCATCAAGTTCAATACGGCAGACCTCGTCGCGGTCGGTCCGGTGGTGGCGAAGGCCCTCATCCGTACCCCGATGAAGAGCCTGTCGGGCAAGAGCAACGGTGACCTGGTGATGTGGAACAGCCATCGCCAAGCCAAGGTGGAAGCCATCGCGGCCATCCTGGAGAAGGGTTCGTCGGAGTTGCCCAATGACCAGGGCAGCATCTTCGCCACCTACGTCGGCTCGGCCGCTACCAACGCCTACCTCCGCCTTGTCGCAAGCAAGGTGGACCCGGTGACGGCGGCGCGCACGGTCAACGTCAACGCACTGAAGATGGTGGCCGGGCTTCGCAGCCTGACCTGCAATCAGTGCCCGGTGCCTGTCACGGTCGTCGCCCCTGTGGCGACTGTCGTGGCAGAACCGGCGGTGCAAACCGTGGTGGCGGAAACGGCGACTGCCGAAGCGGATCCGGCTCCGGCTGGTGACGTCAAGGCGGATGTGGAAACTCCGGTTGCTCCCGCCGCCACCAGCGGCGAGACCAAGTAATCGGGGCAGCTGCGGTCAGCAGTAAGGCAACAGTCAGTTCAATCTGACAACAAAGGGGCGGCAGTGGAGCAATCTGCTGTCGTCCTTTTGTGCTGCCTGTTTTCAGTATTTCTTATAACCACTTGGCTCAACGCACCGAAAGTGCGTTCCTCAGACTAGGCGAGGACGAGACCAAGACAATTGCCTGGAAATTCACTGGAGAAACATCATGTCACGTTCAAACTTCATCGTCGGTCTCAATCCCGCCGCCCGCGCCAAGGTCTTCGACCAAGTGCAGGAGGTCGGTGTTCGCATCCACCCCAACGGCGAGCGTGAGGAATTCGACCGTATCGTCGACGTTCCTCGTCGCGACGTTCACGTCGAAATCATCGGCACCATTCGCGGTGCCTTCGGCGCCGGCATCATCGCCAGCTTGCACCGTTACACCTTCATCTACACCGGGCGCGTCTACGAGGAATACGTCCAGATCGCACCCTGGCGTGGCGGTCCGGACTTCTTCATCGCCCTGAAGGACAAGCGCGGTCGCGTGCTCAAGACCACGGTCTGGCCGCGCAGCGAGACCGGCATGTCGGAAGACACGAACAACCTCGGCGCTCGCGAAGACCTGTCCCACAGCAATTCGTAAGCACAATGGCGGGCAGTTGGTAGGGCTGGTATTCAACCAGTCCACCAACTGCTTTGCTGTTTCTTTTTTCTATCAACTCCCACGGATGGAGAATGAAATGACCGATACTGCCAATCCCGCATCCAACGAAACGCCCGCCACCCTCTCGCCCTATGACGAACTGCTGGCAGCAGGTCGCACGGCGATGCTGGCGCTCTACCCCGAACACACCAAGGCCATCAAGTCGGGCAAGCGCTCGCGCATCGAAGAGGGCTTCACCTCCGACGCGCTCGGCGAGAAGGGCAAGTGCATGTTCCCGCACCGGCTCGACGACGACAAGCTGCGCGAAGAGATCGGCGACAACCCGGCGGCCATTTTCGAAGGCCTGTCGCAGTCGATGATCGACTTCTACCGCCGCAAGCTGAACGACGCCAAGTAACACTGGCGCAACCACAACCCTCAAAAAAAGGAGGTCACCATGAACAGTCTGCTCATCGACGATCTCCGCATTCCCGGAGACGCGCTCAACAAGAAGAACATTCCGGCTGACGCCGTGGTGGCTCGCAACTATGCAGACGGCATCAAGCTTCTGCAAGCGGGTTGCCACGGCGAGCCCTTCGACGTTCTCTATCTCGACCACGACCTGGCCGATTTCAGCGGACCCGAAGGTAAGGAAATGACCGGCTATCACATCATGTGCTGGTTGGAAGAGTTTCCCCAGTATCTGCCCAAAGAGAACATCATCATCGTCTCCGATAATTCCTCCGGGATGCTTCGCATGCGGCAGGTGATCAACAAGCTCTACGGCCGGGCTTACTGATTTTTCAAACAATAAACCGGAGACGACAAATTATGAAAAACGGCAAAACCGTGTTTGTCGACTGCAATGACACCCTCATTGCTGTGCGACATGCAAGCCGCAGCGACGTGGTGCCTGACGGCTTCAAGTCGATCGAACGCGGCGGTCAGTGGTATCACATTCAAGCCCGGCCTTCCGCCGACGCTTTCCTCAAGGCACTGGCTGAAGCTGGTTGCAACATTGTCGTCCTCACCGGCGGCAGTTCGCGCATCCAACATCTGCTGCTGGCGCTGGCGGATCTCGACGAAGAACTCGACCAGGTGATCGGCTGCGAAGGCACTGGTCGCCTGGAGCTGACCCCGTCCTGGGTGCTGGTCGACGACCTGCAAGGCGGCTGCTCTTCCTTCGAAGAAAAGCTTGCCATGCTCGGCTTCAAGCGCAAGGAGATGGGTGAGGCACGCTACAAGGCGCTGGTGGAGAAACACTGCATTCAGTGCCAGTCATTCAAGGGCGGCGATGACTCGTCACCACTGACTGACCTGCTGGAGAAGGTGCGCACCCAACTGGCAGCCTGAGCTATTGAAAAGACAGTCGGAACTTCTTGCAAAAGAAGCCCCCGACTGTTTTTTCTTTCGTCTTGACTATTGCGCCATATAGTAGGAATAAAGAAAAAGGGGAAGCTGGTCAGCCACCCCTGCAAAAACCCTGACCTAGCCCGTCAGCAAAAAGGTGCATATACACGCACTTTGCATGACGAACTAGGCAGGGTTTTTAGCTTGCTGCAATGGCAGCTCAAATCTTACTTCGAAGCAGCCGGCTTGCGCGTGCGAGCGGCAGACTTCGGAGCAGCCTTGGGCGCAGTCTTGCCCTTGGCCTTGGCACGAGCAACAGCACTGCGCTTGATGCCTTCCACTTCCACCGGCGCAGCGAGAATCTCGTCAGCGAAGCCGTCAGAAACAGCTTCCTTGGCGGTCAGCCACCAGTCGAAGCGGTAAGCCTTACGCTTCACTTCCGCCACCGTCAGGTGCGAGCGGAAGGCCAGGATGCGGGCCAGCTTGTCCCAGTTGGCCTTGAAGTTCTCCACGTCATCGTCCATCTTCTGAACGTTGCCGCTGGTGCCAGCCGAGACTTCGTGGATGAGCACCCGCGAGCTGCTGCCGATGACGCGCTTATCACCAGCCTGCAGAAGGATGCCGCCCATCGAAGCCGCCTGACCGAGCACGATCACGGTGACGTGATGGCCATCGGCACGCAGCTTGAGGATGAAGTCATAGAGCGCCAGACCATGGGTCACAGCGCCGCCGGGGGAGTTGAGGATGAGGGTCATGGCCTGACCAGGGAAACGACGGCTCCAGCGCGACAGGTCGATGACGCAAGCCTTCATGCTGTCGCTGGTGACGCCATCCCAGATGGTGTAGGTGAGATGCTCTTCAGCACCCGAGATCTCGCGCGACGCATCGCGGCGCTTCTTGGCGAGATCGAGTTCTGCCGACTCGGCCAGAGCCAGTGCAGTGCGCAGCTTGGCATTGGCTTCATCCAGTTCGGTGGACTTGAGCTTCTTGGCCTTGCCAACTCGGAGGTTGATTTCAGCCAGCTGAGCAGTCTTGAGCTGTTCGTCGAGAGTGAGGGGCTTCTTGGCGCCGTCGACATCGGAGGCGACAGGAGCAACGGAATCGGTTTTCGGTTCGGTATTCATGGTGTTGTCTTTCTTCAGATTTGACGTTGGACGTCGTTTTTTAAAGAGAAATAGAAAAACGGCTCTAGCTTGAAAGAGCCGAGACAACCTTTTCGAGCACCATTTCTTTGGTCATCGAATTGGTTGGAACAATCAGAGCGAAGACACCGGCGGCGGTGCTGCTCTGGTAGTAGGCACTGAGTGGTGCCGACTCTTGCTTGTAGGTCGCGAGGCGCAGACGAATGGCTTCAGGAGCGTCGTCTTTGCGCTGATAGAGTGCGCTGTTGCAAGCATCACAGTGGCCATCGACCTTGGGCGGCTCAAAAGTGAGGTGATAAGAGCGGCCGCAGGTCTGATTCGAACAGGTTCGACGCAACGAAAGGCGCTCAATCAAATCAGCCTCTGTCAGCTCCAACCATACGGCTTTCTCGAGAGCGACGCCCCAAGAAGCCAGCAGTTGGTCGAGCATCTGAGCCTGGGCCAGGGTGCGCGGAAAACCATCGAGGATGACACCGCGACTGTTGGCTGGAGACTTGAGGGCGCGGGTGAGAATCTGCATGACCAGATGGTCAGGAGCGAGGGCGCCTTTCTCAATCAAGTCTTTGACCTGCTTGCCGAATTCTGTGCCTTGAGCAATCTCGTTGCGAATCAGGGCGCCGGTGCTGAGATGGGTGAGACCAAGGGCAGGAGCCAGTTGACTGGCAACTGTGCCTTTACCAGCGCCGGGACCGCCGAGAAGAGTGATAAATCGCGGTTTGCGCCAACGCCAGACAAAAGTCCGCGTCAACCAAAACCGCAAATCGGCTAAGCCGAAGTGTTTCATGCTTTACCTCCAGGTAGATCAAAGCTTCTGTCCGTATTCTGCCTGGGTGTAACCCCTGACTTTCCCTGCCAAACACTAGGTTTGCGAGGGAGAGGAGGTAGGTGGCTGGCAGGGTTGGGGAATTAGAGCGATGTATTTAAAGTTGACGAAAGAAGTTGTTGATAGCTCATAGCCTAGTTAAGAACCTGGTTCAAAAGCAATCTTGAAAATCAAAGCTGCTAGGGCATTTTAGAATGAACGCAGCGGTTGCCAAGAGCCCGGGCGATTGCTAGCGGTTTTGTCGAAACGCCCACAAGTACTAACTTCGGTTACTTACTTATTGCTTAGCGCAGGCTCACTCACAAATTTACCAGGAGCTCGCAACAGCTTGGAGGTTGCCAAGATTTGCTAGCTAGTTGATTTGCGATCTGTAAGCCTAGCTATATAACTCTAGTGATCAAGAAGAAGTTCTTGATAGGTTGAAATTAGCTCTCACCAAAACATCAACAGAAAAAACATCCAAGGAAACACACCACCCAGTCATCTCTTCCAAGAACATGCTTTACTTATCAAAATGATGCATGAGACTGGGTCTTGGTGTAGAGCATTGACAGCTGTTTCCAAAGTTCTAGTTGTTTTCAACGAGCCTCACTATTCCTCAACCATAGGAACCAAAAAGGAACAATCATGACCACAAACCTCCTTTCCCGCGGAGAAGTGCCCCCTCGCAGCCAGGCAAAGACCGAACTGACCTGGGACCTCACTCCCGTTTTCCCGTCTGAAGCCGCCTGGGAAGCAGATCTCACGCGCGCCGCCGACCTCGTCAAGACTCTTCCGCAGTTCAAGGGCAAGCTCAAGCGCTCCGGCAAACAGCTGCTCGCCTTCTTCCAGTTGCGCGATGCCGTGGGCCAGCTGGTGGAAAAGCTCTATGCCTACTCGCACCTCAAGGCCGATGAAGACAAGGGCAACAGCCACTATCAGGCCATGAACGAACGCGCCCTGGCGCTCTACACTCAGTTCGGCGAAGCCATCTCTTGGGCTGACCCTGAACTGCTCTCGGCAAAGCCCGAGCGCATCGAGGGCTTCGTCGCCAAGACCAAGGGTCTCGAACTGTACAGCCACAAGCTCGCCGAGCTCATGCTCCGTCGCGACCATGTGCGAAGCCCCGAAGTGGAAGAGCTGCTGGCTCAGTACTCGCAGGTCTCCCAGGGACCGAGCAACACTTTCTCGATGCTCGACAACGCCGACCTCAAGCTGCCGATGATCAAGAACGAAGAGGGAGTTGAAGTTCAGCTCACGCACGGCAACTACATCGTCTTCTTGCAGAGCCGCAACCCCGAAGTGCGCAAAGCTGCCTATCTCGGCATGATGAGCGCCTTCGACGGCATGCGCAACACCATCGCCGCCAACTACGCCGCCAAGGTCAAGGGCAACATTTTCGAAGCCCGCGCTCGCAAGTACCCCTCGGCTCTGGCTGCCGCTCTCGGCCCCGACAACGTGCCGCTCTCGGTCTACAAGAACCTGGTGGCAACCGCTCACGAATACCTGCCGGTGCTGCGGCGCTACCTCGACCTGCGCAAGGAAGAGCTGGCCCAGCGCAACGAACTGGTCGACGGCAAGCTGCACATGTGGGATCTCTACGTTCCCATCGTCGGCGATGTCGACTACCAGATCGACTACCCGGCCGCCCAGAAGCAGATTCTCAAGGCCGTCGCACCGCTCGGCAGCGAGTATGTCCAGGCGCTGGATGGCGGTTTCAACTCGCGCTGGGTGGACGTGCATGAGAACAAGGGCAAGCGCTCCGGCGCCTACAGCTCAGGCTGCTACGGCACCCCGCCGTACATGCTGATGAACTGGCAGGACAACCTGGAGAACATGTTCACCCTGGCCCATGAAGCCGGACACTCCATGCACTCCTGGTTCACTCGCAAGAACCAGCCCTACGTCTACGGCGACTACACCATCTTCGTGGCTGAGGTGGCTTCCACCTGCAACGAAGCACTGCTGGCTCATCACCTGCTGTCGGTGGAGAAGAGCGATGATGTGCGCCGCTATCTGATCAACCATCAGCTGGAAGCGTTCCGCACCACCTTCTTCCGTCAGACGCTCTTCGCTGAGTTCGAGATGCTTGCCCACGAGGCCGCCGAAAAGGGCGAGGCTCTGACGGCAGACAAGCTCTCCGAGATCTTCCTCGACTTGAACCGTAAGTACTACGGCGATGTCGTCGACGACAACGACGCAGTGAAGGTGGAGTGGGCTCGCATTCCCCACTTCTACAACAGCTTCTACGTCTACAAGTACGCCACCGGCATCTCGGCGGCAACGGCTCTGGCTAGCCAGATCCTCACTGAAGGCGCGCCGGCGGTGAAGCGCTATGTCAACTTCCTCTCGAGCGGCAGCTCGAAGTACAGCATCGACCTGCTCAAGGGTGCGGGAGTTGACCTCTCCAGCCCGCAGGCGATCAAGTCGGCACTGGATGTCTTCAAGGACTACCTCGACCAGTTCGAGCAGTTGCGCGGCGCCAAAGCCTAAGCAAAGGCCAAAAGTCGACGCAATTAAAGCGAAGGCGGCAGAAAAAGCAGTAAAGGCAACAGCCTGAGAGCTTTTAGGGAGGGCAGCTACGGCTGCTCTCCTTTTTTGCCAAACGATATTATATGAAATAGTAATAAAGCCTCAAGAAAAAGATGATATGAGGGCGGCCCAGCGGCAAAGCTGCAGTTGTATCAGAGGCTATTGGTAAACCAAAGCTGGGCAGGTAGCAAATAATTCAAAAGGGCCGCAGGCCCGACGCACTCTACCCAGCAATGGAGGTTTTCACCATGAGCAGATATGCCACATTGGAAAAGAAGAATAACG